>Ga0209420_1000009_pt1 | contig 126264 bp, 121 predicted proteins | sample BlaSpr_A8_OM1_O1_FD_187972 | JGI IMG/M metagenome (GOLD analysis project Ga0209420, IMG submission 187972) | Forest soil microbial communities from Thunder Bay, Ontario, Canada - Black Spruce, Ontario site 2_A8_OM1_O1 (SPAdes) (version 2) | ecosystem: Environmental > Terrestrial > Soil >... | reverse complement strand
CGAGTTCGGCGAGCACGAAGGCCAGCCCTTCCTGGTGATGCCGTTGCTCGAAGGCCAAACGCTGCGGGACCGGATTGCCTTGCTGCCTAGCGCTCCGTTTACAACTGACGACCTGCTGACTCTGGGTATTCAAATTGCCGACGGTTTGCAAGCCGCCCACGAAAAAGGAATCATTCATCGCGACATAAAACCGGCAAATATTTTCGTCACTAATCGAGGCGAGGCTAAGATTCTCGACTTTGGCTTGGCTAAGCTCGCACTTGCGGAGGACAATCAATCTCTGCCGCATCAGGAAACTAGAACTGGACAGGCCGATCTCACACTGACGCATACCGGCGTGGCTCTCGGCACAGCAGCATACATGTCGCCCGAGCAGGTGCGCGGCGAGAAGTTGGATGCGAGGACTGATCTATTCTCCTTCGGTCTTGTGCTTTATGAAATGGCAGCCGGACAACGGGCATTCACCGGAGAGACTGCTCCAATGCTTCACGCTGCGGTCCTGAACCAGATCCCGACTCCAGTTCGGCAGCTGAACCCTGAGATCACTCCTGAGCTGGAAACGATCATCAACAAATCGCTCGAAAAAGATCGTCAAGAACGCTATCAGACTGCATCGGAAATGCGCGCCTGCTTCAGAGCAGCGGCGGCCACGCGGGGCGGGAAAACCAGCCTAGCCAACCACCCAGAACCGGCACCGCACACTCGTTGGCTGGTCGTGGTCACTGGAGTCTTGGCTCTTCTCCTGGTCATCAGTACGGTGTGGTTTGCGAAACGCCAGTCGTCTGGTTTACCTCAGCTTAAGCAAACTCAACTCACTAACAATTCCTTCGAGCTCTCCGGAGGAGTGGGCAGCATTTCACCCGATGGCAAGTATCTAGCTTATATAGATGCGAAAGGAATGCAGCTGAAACTGATCGACGGTGGGGAGACGCGTACGTTACCTCCACCGGATGCACTCAAGGGGAGGCAAGGAGACTGCGGATTTGGAGGCTGGTTTCCTGATAGCACCCGATTTCTTGTGAATCGCTGTCCATCTGGGGTGCGCGCCGAGGAGTTGAGTTCGCATGGCACAAGCATCTGGATCTTTTCGGTGTTGGGCACTGTGCCGCGTCGCCTTCGGGACGATGCCTTGGGTAATGGCATCTCCCCGGACGGCTCCGCCATCGCGTTTACGACGAACCCAGGTAGATTTGGCGATCGTGAGATCTGGCTAATGGGCCCGGATGGAGCGAATGCGCGGAGGCTATACGACACGAACCAAAACAGTGCAATTGGCGGTGTCGCGTGGTCACCAGATGGGAAACTGATTGCTTACTCCCGCATTGATTCCGAAGGTGCCAGCCTCCTGAGTCGCGATCTCAAAGGCGGTCCGCCCACCACGATATTTGCACCGTCCGTCGGGAATCAGGTCTTCGAGTATCTTTGGTTACGCGGGCGGTTAATCTACTCGATGGCAGAGCCGCAAGCGTTGGGGGGCTCGGGTTGCAACTTCTGGGAGATGCGGCTCGACGGAGACACGGGTAAACCCATCGAAGAGCCCCGCCGCCTCACGAGTTGGTCTGGTTTCTGCATGAGCGGTGAGAGCGCCACAGCCGACGGCAAGAAGCTTGCTTTCCTGAGGTGGGCGAGCCATTTTACGATCTACATGGCCGACCTCGACGCCAGTGGTACTCGCGTTATCAGCTCCAAGCATTTTACTTTGAATGAAAGTAGAGATTTCCCGGGGGCCTGGACGCCGGATGGCAAAGCACTCATCTTCGTCTCGGATCGTGGCGGTCGCTTCGGCGTGTATAAGCAGTTCCAGGGGGAAGATGCCGCGCAGCCACTCGCAACTCCCGAAGAAGGTGCAAGGGATCCGGTAGTCACTCCTGATGGAAGATGGGTCCTGTATTTCGTGCATCGAGATAATCCCGTGGGTACCAGAAACGAGTCAAAGCCAGAGCCGCTCATGCGGGTCCGCATCGGGGGTGGACCATCGCAACTAGTATTGACTGCGGTCCCAGAAAGCCAGGTCTCCTGCGCAAGGCCAACATCCGACTTGTGTGTTATTGCCGAGTTGTCCGAGGATCGGAAGCAAGTGATCGTGAACGCCGTCGATCCTGTCACAGGACGCGGATCTGAACTCACTCGGTTTGCGGTCCATCCGGATGATGATCGCTGGAATGTTGAGTTGTCTCCCGACGCGACACGCTTTGCGGCAATTCGAAGCCCAGACGACCCCATCTACGTCTGGTCCTTGCACGGCAAGAAAATGCGCGAAGTGCGTGTAATCGGCTGGAGCAACCTGCGGAATTTGAGTTGGGCCGGGGATGGGAAGGGTCTTCTTGTTGTAACGCGGCAGAAAGGCTACGGCACCGTTCTGCATGTTGATTTCCAAGGCCACGCGAATGTGTTATGGGAGCGCGCCACAGAGGGAGTGGCGGAATCCCCAGACGGCCATCATCTCTGCATTTCGAGCAACACGGTGGATCAAAACGTGTGGATGCTGGAGAATTTCTGAAGTTTATTATCGCCGGGTCATGTGCGATTGCTCGTTGCCCGCTCCTGAATCTATCAGAATTGCAGTTGAGCTTTCAACTGAATCATCCGCGGAGCCGCATCACCTCCAATACCCGCACCCACAATGCTGGTGGGTGCTTGCTCCAGATTGAAGATCTGCCCAAACGTCGAGTCAGAACTGGCAGTATCGGGAAAGCCGAAATTGGGGTGGTTGAACAGATTAAAAAATTGCACTCCGATCCCCAACTCAGCATTTTCCCAACCATGGATTTTTGTGTTCTTCATGACGGCGAAGTCGGTATTGAAGTAGCTTGGCCCACGAAAGCGGTTTCTTCCTTGCTCAAACTTCACCGAGGGACCATCGCACACACCTGATGGACCCAGATTCCCGGCATTGAAACCAGTCTCACAGCCGGATTGTACGAAAAGCGCATTCGGATTGGGGGTTACGCCGTCGGCCAAGACCTGAGGCGGTTGGCAAGGGTGCGGAGCAAGAGGGAATGCGGAGCCTTCCCCGCACGCCGTCCCCGGCGGTGGGGGACCGACCGGCACGGCGTACAGGAAACCATAATAATTATTCGCAGTAAGTTGAGACGATTGGGCCACGTCCACGACGGTATAGGGAAAACCGGTGCGGGCGAAGATCGTCCCGGAGATCTGCCATCCCTTCACAAAGGAATCCGAACCGTGGCCGCGAAAGACTGCTTTCGCAGGGACATCCAAAACATAGCTCGCGTTGAGTGAGTGGCGCACATCGTACTCGGCCGATCCGTAGGCGCCGCGAAGATTATGGGGATCCTGCGGGCTCGTCAAACCAACGGACGAAAAAGCGAAAATCCCGCCATTCGAGACTTCATCGAAGGCGTGGCCATACGTGTAGTTGACCTGAATCACGCCTTGAGTCCAACGAACGAATTGATGTTTGAACGACATAACCATTCCGTTGTAATTGGATACTGCATTTGTGCTGTATTCCGTGACCTCGCTAAAGCGAGGATCTGCGCAGGGCGGTACGGGCGGACTCGTGCACTTTGCCGGAGGGAGCGAGCCGAATCCGAAGGCATTAGCGTCTGGATCGCTAACCAATTCATGAATACCGTGATGGCCGAAGTAACCGATGGTGACCGCCGTATCTGCTCCGAAGGCCTGCTGCCATTCGAGGCTCCACCTTTGAAATTGCGGCGAATGAATCTGCTTCTCCGAGGCGTTAATCGCGGGTGGAGAAAAATTGGGATCTATCGCCTGGATCTGAGCGAGCGTTTGGCCGGCAGCGAAGCCATTGACAAACGCTGCGTTCGAAGCCGCCGCATCCTTAAATAGGCTGGTGGTTTCCCCCGGAGTGAGATTGTCTTGGTACGGCGTGTAGACATTGTAGATCGGGGAATTGATGTAAAACGATTCCAGGATGCCGCCCGGCAACGGATCGTAGAAAAAACCCACGCCGCCCCGTAGCACACTGTTGTGCGAAACGCCGAATGGCTGCCAGGCAAAGCTGAATCGTGGCGACCACAGAATAGTGTCCATACTCGGAATGGCGTGTTTCTGGTTAACGAGGATAGTCTGGTTGTATGGCTGGTCGGGATCATGGCTAATTGATTCAAATGATGCCGTGAGCCGGGAATAGCAACTGCTTTCGCATGCGGGATTAGAGTAATGTTCCGCGCGAAGAGCCAGGGTGAGCGTTAGGTTCGGCCGCGCATGCCATTCGTCCTGTCCATAGACTCCAAAATTGAAAAAGGAGATCGGCACGGTAGTCTGCGACGTGAAAGATTGCGTGAGAGAAGTAAAATTGGTCGATGGGGACGCCGGGTCCAAACCACCCTGGTAAAAAGCATCGAGCGACTGGGGACTCAACACGCCGATGGAATGCACTTTGTTGGGTAGGACGCTCCAATCAGTTCGCACGAAGTTTGCACCAAAGCCGAACTTCTGTTTGTCCCAGGTTTTTGTCAAGTCTTCGGAAAGCTGATATTGTGTCTGGCGCCTGCCGTAAGCCCCGATAAAGTCGACTCCTCCCAGTTGGGTAAAGGCGCCTGGTGCCCAAAAACCCAAGACCGTAGGGAATGCGGACAGCGCTTGAGAAGGATCTTTCACCTCATAAATCCGCGAAAAGTAAGAACCTGCCGCAAGGAATTGGCTGGCAGCCGATGAGCCAAATGTGTGCGTCTCGACGAGCTGGCCTTGCCACGATGGCGCATTGAAATCAGCATCGAACAGCGGACTGATGGGATCGGTGAAGAACGCACCCGATCCAGCTTCATATTGGATTCGAAGAAAGGCGCGGTCGCTCTTGCTGGCGTTCCAATCAACACGGCCAGCCGTGAGAGTGTCCGAACTTGGGCGGCTGCGCGACGATAAGAAATTCATGGCGCAGGGCACGCCTGCTGGCAGCCCCATGAATCCCGTGCAGCCGGTGGGGTCGGAAGTGGGGTCCTGTCCGCCCGCACTGGCGTGATTTGCGCCCGGTGCAGCATTGTAGAGGCTGAATATTTTCCGGTAAAAGGCATCTGTTGCGGAATTCGGGCCAAACCGCGGGTTGGAGTCGATGTTGGCAATCGTCGCAGTCTCAAACTGCGGGCTCGGGATTACAACCGGGGAAAGATTCGGGAGTACCAACCGCATGCCCTCACTATCGAAAAAGAAGAACAACTTGTCCTTTTTAATGGGGCCGCCTAACGAACCCGCCCATTGATTGGCGACGTCGAAGGGGCGTGGATTCCCGGATTCCTTGTTGAACCAGTCGTTGGCGTTCAATACGCGGCCGTTCCAATAGTACTGCGCGTTTCCATGGAACACCTTGCTCCCCGACTTAGTAATGTAATTGATGTTTCCGCCGGCAGCGCCGCCAAACTGGCCGGAGTAACCGGTGCTCACGATGGTCGCTTCCTGAATCTGGTTCTGGCCCAAGGCAAGCCCGACTGACCCGCTCTGGCTCTGGTTGGTGGCATTGTCGTTGTTGTTCATCCCGTCCACCGTAGAAAGATAGGATGTGCCCGGCATGCCCAGTATCGAGTAGTTGAAGCCATTTTGAGTGTCGGTGTTCATCACCACGCCGGGAGCGGTTTGAGCAATGTAGGTGAGATCGTTGCCAGGATTTGGAACCTCGGAGATCTGCTTCTGGTTCATCGTCGTGGAGACGTCGCCATTTTCAGCCTGAATGAGCGGGGCCTCTCCTGTTACCTTCACGGTTGTACTTTCTTTTGCGATTTCAAGCGCAACGTTCACCGTGACCGGAGGCCCGAGCAGCACATTCACCGCGCGGCTTGCCTTTTGAAAACCCTCAAGCGTCACGGTCAGCCTGTATTTTCCCGGTGCCAGAAAGAAGAATTGATACACTCCTTCTCGATCAGTTTTTGTTGATTGCGTGGTGCACCTGGCGGTGTCTGCGATCTCGATGCTCGCACCGGGAACAACCGCACGACTCGGATCGGTTACCACGCCAGTCAACCCGCCGGACGTTGTCGTTTGCGCCCCTGATTTGTAGGGCAGGCAAAGCAAGAGCATAAGGAGTGGGAGGAACCGAAACACGGGCCTCAGTTTCATGGAGGCGCACCCACGATTCCAGTCGAACTAGACTTCAGGATTTGAGAGTTCTGGCCGTGCCGACAATACTACTCCATTACCCACTTCCGAATAACTCGAAATGCCGCCCCAAGAAAATTGGGCCAGCCTAGGGCTTCACCTCAAAAAGTTGGATCCAACTCGGGTCCAAATTCTGCCAAATTAGGTCCAAGACCGTATACGATGACGGGAAAGAAAGCTAGACGGACCAATAGCATAGATTTTTTGCAACTGCCTTGGGTGCAGGAAGTCTGATTTCGTCGTGTGGAGTCAGAGGGTTGCAAAACTGCTTGTCTTCCTAGACACTTCACTGCCGGGAAAAAAACAAGAAACAGCGGGCGCCGATATCACACGGGCGAAGCTGTACCAATCAGAATGATTGAGAGCTCTTTGCAATGCCCCACAACGCAAACCGCGTGATTGTCTCAACACCAGAATCTGGTCGTCACTCGTGCCGCCGACTGCTGCACATAAATACCGGATGTATTCCCTTAATGCCGCCTTTTGCCGGCTCGTTTTTCCACAACGTTCGTCCTATCAGACAGATATGGCGGAAGCGTGTGGGAGTCGAACCCACCATTCTGGCCGCGAAGGACAGAATCAATGGCTTTGAAGGCCACGAGGACCACCGGGCCCCTGGCGCCTCCGTCGTCGGGAAGAGCCAAAGAATACTCGGCTTAATGGACAGACACAACTTCGGAAGAAGGGCACGTCTGGCGCCTCGGTAGCAGCCTGCGTAGCAGAATCAGTTGAGCCCACAAGACGTCACGCCTTGACAAACTTTTCCAGCAGGTACACCAGCAGTCCCATCGCACAGCAAAATAGCACTAGCTGGTATCCATCGCGAAGGTGCACGATGGCCCACGACGAGAGCAGCACGAAGCCAATGCATAGCCCCAGGGTGCGTTTGTTCATGGACCACCTCTGCTTGTCACGCGTACTTGTCAGGTGCGCGCGACAACGCGAAACGAATAGCTGACCTCATTGTGCCCAGGCTCTCCTTTACAGCTGCGCTGCGCTGGCATGTCGGCTCAGCGGCGCGCGCCCCAGCACTTGATGCACTTTGGCCGTCAGGTCCTCCGGGCTGAATGGTTTCTCGATGAACTCCGTTCCCGGACTCAGCACCCCGATATTGATCGCGGCATCCTCGGTGTATGCCGACATGTACAGAACCTTAAAATCGGAGCGCAGCTCGATCAGCCGCTCGATGAGTTCGCGTCCCTTCATGCCGGGCATCAGCACATCCGTAATCACTAAATCGACTCGCTCTTCACGATTCTCCATGATCTGAATGGCTTCGGTCGCTTCGCGGGCCTCAATGATCGTATATCCCTTTATTTTCAGAAACTCGCGAGCGATGCGGCGCACCGCGTCGTTGTCTTCAACCACAAGAATTGTTTCAGCGCCCTGCAATTGATGCGGCATGATGGGGGGCGCCTCGATGGCCTCAATCACCTCTTCGACGCGCGGCAGATAAATCCGGAACGTCGTGCCCTCCCCGACCGTGCTGGAAACGCGGACGAAACCTCCGCTCTGCCGCAACGTTCCATAAACAGTGGCGAGGCCCAGCCCGGTTCCCTTGTCCGTCTCCTTGGTGGTAAAAAAAGGTTCGAAGACATGGGAGAGAGTCTCGTGGGTCATGCCGTGCCCTGTGTCAGACACAACCAACATCACGTGCGGGCCCGCTTGAGCACCCTCGTGGCGGAGTATCAATTCTTCGTCCAGATCCGTATTCAAGGTTTGAATCTTCAACACACCGCCGCGGGGCATGGCGTCTCGCGCATTAAATGCGAGATTCATGATGGCTTGCTCCATCTGCGCCGCATCGGCTTTAACGTGCCCCAAATCGGGCGCCAGATCCAGGATCAATTCGATGTCATCACCCATCACGGGCGGTAACAACTCGTTCACCTGGGCCACCAGCGCGTTGAGATCCAGTACGCGCAGTTGCAGCACCTGCTTACGACTGAAGGCCAGCAGCCGTCGGGTGAGGGCGGCGGCCTTGTCCGCAGACTTCAGAATTCCGTTCAGTTCGCGGCGCAATGCGCCGTCGGAACCGACTTTGCTCAGCGAAAGTGCCGCATGGCCGCGGATCACCGTCAGCAGATTATTGAAGTCGTGCGATATGCCGCCGGCCAGACGGCCCACCGCCTCCATCTTTTGCGCCTGGAGTAAGGCCGCCTCCGCATGCTCGCGTCCGGCAATTTCTGATTTGAGTTCCTTATTCGCGGCGAGCGCTTCCCTGGCGCGCAGCGTTGCAGTTTCCGCCGCATACACCGTGAAACCCAGCAGAGCGGACAACAGTATCCCGCCCACAAACGCTACCTTGGGAAGCGTCGACAGTGCGTAGGTGATGGTCCCTGGTTTCGGCCAAACTTGCGCGCGCCACGAAAGATCTCGGAATTGTACGTCGACGGTGCTGGCCCACGGCGCGTCTCGCGGCGCCAGCTTGGCCCCTTCGCCATAGATCTGCTCGCTTCCATCGTACAAAGTCACCCAGTAGCCCTGCGCCACATCCCGCAGCATCGAGGAAATCAGCTCTCGATAGCGGAATACCCCGACCATGAAGCCGCTAAGTTTTCCCGACGTGTACACCGGCACGCATGCCAGCAGACCTCGGCCACCCTGCCCTAAATTCACCGGACGCGTGACCATCACGTCCCCGTACTGACCCCCCGCCTGAAACGCGACCTGCTGCACCGCATCCGCGCTCCGGTGCACGCCTTGTTCGCCTTCGTTTCCATTACTGTGCGCCTCCCAGCGCACATGGAACGTGGGATCCACCCACTCCACCGCTTGATAATCCGGGTAGCCGCTCATCATCAGCTGGGCGGCGGATTTCTTCGCCCGGTCGCTGCCCAGCGTGCTCCACTGCGCTGCCAGCCCCTGCAGCGGCATGATTCGCTCGCGCAGTTCTGCTTCGACTTTGGACTTCACAAACGACGCCTGCTCGTCTGTAACAGCGTGTATCTCTGCGCGCCGATGGCCGAGCAGGAGTTGCCAAAACGTGAGCACCGCCACGAGCGAGGTTAAAAAGAAAATGCTGGGCAACAACAACCGGTCAATGATTTTCCACGGCACAACAATCTTGGACGACATTGGCTGTAGGCTACCCCCGCCCTATCACGACGTCGTGATCAGGTTGAATTGGGATACTGCAACGACGGACGTTTGCGCGCACGCAGTCCTCCCGCACACTCGCAGATTGCATTGCATCTGGATGTCCTTCCCGACGGAGAACGTAAATTACTGACTTGCCGCACCTTAGGGCGAAAGCGGAAGATGAACGCCGTAAAAGAGTTCACAAATGAGGACGGCCGAGCGGCCTGCTAGTATATAGATGTGTTCATGCCGAAAATTTCAATGAAGGCAGGTCCGTCGGGCCAGTGACGCTGCGGCCGCAACAGCCGGGGTGAAATCAATCGTGCTGCGATTGGCGCGGCAGTTTGAGAGGTGGTATTGATGCGGGCTGGGGAGCACGCTATGCGCTCTGTTTTGTGCGACAGGAATTCCGACCTTACTTGAGGGGCGTAGGATTGGTCGGGAAAGTTCCCCCCGAGCCGCCACTTCCGCCGCCACTTCCTCCGCCGCTTCCGCCGCCTTGACCGCCGCCCTGGCCGCCGCCCCCAGGCTGGCCACCGCCTTGGCCCGAACCGCCCGGCTGGCTCCCGCCACCGCTCGAGCTCCCGCCGGCGCGTGAGGCGCTGGAGGAAATGCTACCCGCGGCGTCGCTGATCAATTTTCCGTTGGACGTGCCGAAGGAGAACAGACCCACGAGCACTACCAGGGCGATCATGGCGACCAGGAGCGCATACTCCGCAACGTCGTCCCCCGATTCCCTGCGCCAAAGACCCCTTAGTATCGTCATCATGGCAGGACCTTCAATTGCGAACTGAGGCTATGTCTTTCCTACTGCAAAGACCTTGCTAAGTTTTATACCGCTTTTTCGCCGAAAGCGCAACCTGACGCCGCCAGAAATCGCCCTGTTCCGCTCGACCCGCGTGGAATTGCAAGCCATCAGAAATCGCGCTGCCGCGTAAGGGCGCAGGTGTAAAAGCGATCCCGAGAAATTAATCGCGCCCAAAATTAAGGCTTGCTGTGCCGGCGTGCGGGGCGACTGCTGTGCCCATGCCTGTGCGACGCATCCTTGTAATGCGGGTTCGATTTTTCCGGGTGCCGGCTGTGAAATTTGTGCGGGCTGTTTACTGCAGACGGCTCGCCCGCAGCCGGTTGACACAGCGCCAGAAACAAGAACGCCGTTCCCGCCAAACCAGAGAGTTTCATGATTTTTCCCCGCCTCACTGCTTGTTCAGTCGCGCGATCTCCATCCGATCGCCTACTTGCGTCCCCGTGCGGTAAACCGTATGCGCCGGAAGTTCCAGCACGCTTGTCGCCTTCAGCGATACAGCCGAGATTCGAAAGGGCCGCAAGTGTTCTTCCACATGAACGACTTCCTTTTCCTTGCTGAGGAAAATCAAGTCGATCGGGAACATCATCCCAATGGTGTGAACCCCGCGCGAGGGAACGATCCAAAGACCACGACCGAGCTGCGCCCATCGTTTCGTCTTGCCGAGTAGTCCCACAAGGCGGCGAAGATAGCTGTCCGCGACGGTAGCCTCAGTGGCCACAAACGTCTCTCTAGTCTTGTTGTAGATGTACACGTGGCCATTTTGGCCGTTGTCAGTCGTAGCTCTACCGTTGCCGCCCACACGCGCGTTGTTCATTGATGAATCTCCGGGGTCTCTTCGATGTGCTGCCATCTATTCCACGATCTTCCGTTTACGGCGCCAAATAATCACGAACAGCACTACCACTGCCAAAGCTCCTGCCACCAATCGAATCAGTGTAACGTTGTCCATCTTCTTGCTCCTTTTGTTTGAAATACTCGATCAAGTACTTCCTAAGATCATTCGCCTGCTATCACCTCGCGAGCGTGGGCAAAAACTGCCTCATCAAAGTGATCACCGCGGGCCCCAGAATCACGACCATCAAAGCCGGAAAAATAAATAGCACCAGTGCCGGCACCATCTTCACTGTCGTCTTTGCGCTCATTTCTTCGGCGCGTTGACGCCGTTTGATACGCAAGTCGTCCGAATGAACTCGCAGCGATTGAGCAATGCTCGTTCCAAACCTCTCGGTTTGGATCAACATCGCCACCAGCGCCTTGATGTCTTCCACGCCGGTGCGCCGGCCAAGTTCCCGCATCGCGTCCAGCCTGGTCTTGCCGACGCGCATCTCCATATTCACCAGCTGCAACTCCTCGCTCAGTTCCGGGTGGGTGATGCGCAATTCCTGCGCAACGCGCAGCAGGGCCTGATCGAGGCCCAGCCCGGCCTCCACGCAAATCACCAGCATGTCCAAAGCGTCCGGCAGCGCCAACTGCAAGCGACGCTGACGCGCTTGCACCCGCCACATCAGCCACAGATCCGGAATCAGATAGCCCGCAATCGCGCACAACAACGGAACAAACACCACCTGCACGCGGTAAATGCCGGTAGCAAACGCCAGCGCCACAAAAAGGATGGGCATCAGAATTTTCAGACCCCGCATGGCAGACATGGCGCTCGCAGTGCGGTAGCCTGCGCGTACCATCGGGAGCTGATCCTTTGAACCCATGGCCGGCGTCCCGGGAGTGACTAATCCCCCGACGGCTGCTAGCGTGTCGCGCATTCGCTCCTTCTGCTTGTCGGAAAAGCTCGTATCACGCGCCTGTTGCTGCCGCGGCGGCTGAATCAAGCGCGAAAACCGTTCCGCGATCCCCATTTCACCGGGCACCAGCGCGTAGAACAGCGCTGTCAGAACGGCAACGGTCGCTACGAAAGTAATTGTCGTAACCATCCACAGCATGGACTTCTCTCCTTACCGCCGATCAGACCTCAAAGTGAATAATTTTCCACAGCAGCAGCGACCCGATGATCTGCATGGTCCCCGCGATCGCCAGAACCGTCGGGCCGGCCGGGTCCTCGAACAGCACGCGCAGATAAGTCGGATTGATTAACTCCAGCGCCAACATCACCCCCAGCGGCAACGAGATCAGAATCGCCGCCGTCAATCGACCCTGCGCCGTTCGCGTTTTCACTTCGCGATAGATTCGGAAGCGGTCACGGATTACCCGCGAGAGCCCATCCAGAATTTCCGCCAGATTTCCGCCCGTCTCTTTTTGAATCAGCAGCGCCGTGACAAAAAAACGCACGTCCACCAGCGGCATCCGCTCTGTCATATTCAATAAGGCATCGCGCAAGGGGAGGCCAAAATTCTGTTCCTCGAAAGCCGTGCGGAATTCCCCGGCCACCGGTTCGGCTGATTCCATAGCAATCATTTCCAGCCCGGTAGTGAACGCATGCCCGGCGCGGACCGCGCGAGCCAGCAAATCCAAGGCCTCGGGAAAATGTTCTTCGAAAGCGCGTAAGCGTCGCCGCCTTTTGAGCGCAACCATCGAAAACGGCACAATTCCCGCAAGGATCCCCACCAGCCAGGGGATCGGGAATCGCGGATAGTACAGCCCGGCGATCAAATACGATGCCAACGCGATTACCCCGCTCACCAGCAGAATTTTCGCCGGCTTGGTCCTCATCCCGGCCTGCGCCACGAAATCCCGCAGGCGCAATGACCAGCCCCACGGTGAAAGCATCCGATGCAGCGCGGGCACGCTGCTCAACATTTCATCCCGCACCAGCTTCAGATTGATGGAGACATCGCCGCGCCGCTCCGCCTTGCGCACCGACTCCATCCGGCGCTTCACAACTTCCTGGCTGGCGTCGGTGCCCATGAACATCCACAACAGCGCGATGACCGCGACGGCGGTCAAGAACGTCAAAACGGAAAGTAGCAGCGCCATCTTCGGCTCCCTAATGAACCCGCGGCATTTCGAACATGCCCATCGGCAACTGGATCCCGGTTACCGCCAGGCGTTCGGCGAACCGCGGACGAATCCCGGTGGGCAGGAATTCGCCGATCACCTCGCCGTTCTCGCGAATGCCACGTTTGCGAAATACAAAAATGTCCTGCATGGTGACGACTTCCCCTTCCATGCCGGTGATTTCAGAGATGCAGATAACTTTTCGCGTTCCATCGCTCAGGCGGCTCACCTGTACTACCAAGTCCACGGCGGAGGAGATCTGCCGCCGAATCGCGGAGTCAGGGATGCTCAAATTCGCCATGGCCACCATGGTTTCCAGCCGGCTCAACGCGTCACGGGGTGAATTTGCGTGAATTGTGGTGAGCGAACCATCATGGCCGGTATTCATCGCCTGCAACATATCCAGCGCTTCCTCACCCCGGACCTCACCCACGATGATTCGATCGGGGCGCATGCGCAGAGAATTGATCAGCAGCTGCCGCTGATGTACGGCTCCCTTCCCTTCGATATTGGCCGGGCGGGTTTCCAGCCGGACGATATGCTCTTGATTGAGCTGCAATTCAGCTGCGTCTTCAATCGTGACAATTCTTTCGCGACTGGAAATATTCGAAGACAACACGTTCAGCAATGTCGTCTTCCCGGCGCCGGTGCCGCCGGATACCAGAATATTCAGCCGCGCCTTTACGCACCCGCGCAGCAAATCCAGCATGCTGGGCGTCAGCGTGTGATTGTTGACCATGTCGTTCGCGTTCACTCGTTCGTGGCCAAATCTGCGGATGGACAGGCAGGGACCATCCACCGCAAGCGGCGGGATGATCGCGTTCACGCGCGATCCATCTGCCAGCCGGGCGTCCACCATCGGCGAAGATTCGTCAATGCGCCGCCCGATCGAGGAAACGATGCGGTCGATGATGCTCATCAGATGCGCATCGTCGCGAAACTGCACCGCCGTCTGCTCCAGCATTCCTTTTCTTTCCACGTACACCCGCTTGTAGGTATTGACGAGGATGTCGGAAACGCTGGGATCGGCCAGCAAGGGTTCCAGCGGGCCGAGTCCGAAGACCTCATCCAGAACTTCCTGCGCGAGGCGTTCTCGTTCTTGCAGGTTCATCGGTGTGGATTCACCGACGACCAGCGCCTCCAGGATGTGACCGACTTCGCGCCGCACCTCTTCGCGATTAATTTCCGTCAGGCGATCGAGATTCAATTTTTGAATCAGTTTTCGGTGGATCGCGATTTTTACCGCGCCGAAATCCGTTCGTGTGATTGGCGGAGCAACTGGTGACATCGTTTTCTACCTTTTCGTCGGAAATGAAAAGAAACCGCCGAGCGCGCTCTTTTTCGAAGCCGGCGACCATTCCGTTCCGGTCAATTGCGAAGCAATCTGCCGGTAGCGGCCGCTCAGCACATTGTTATGGTTTTCCATCAAGGGAGTTCCCAGATTAACGGATTCCGAAGCCTTGCGAAAATCGTTCGGGAGACACGCAAAAATTGGGCGATTTATATCTTTCTGAATGCTTCGCAAAACCTCGTCATCGCCTTTATGCCAGCGGTTGATGATGATGCGCGCGCGATCGGGCTCGATTCCGAAGCCCTTCAACGCCACCAGGCGGCGCTCCAAAGTCCACAACGCCGGAACATTGGCTTCCGCCACGATCAGTATCATGCGCGCCATGCGCAGAATCGGGCTCCACTCAGACGAGAATTGTGAACCCATGTCTAGCAGCACCATGTCGAAAAGGTTCTGCGCCACATTCACCACGCGCTCCAGCGGCGGCACCGGAATCGTCTGCCATTCCTCAGGCTGCAGGGCGCCGCCCAATATCTCCAGTTTCGTCTTGTGTTGCGTCATCAGCCCTGCAAAAAAGTGGCTATCAAGACGATCCAAATTATCCACGGCATCGCGAACCGTGAACCGCGGATGGAGATCCAGCAGCAAGTGCACGTTCCCAAGCGGCCGTGCAAAGTCCAGCAAGGCTACGTGCTTTCGCGCAAATGTGGCAAGCTGCACGCCGAGGTTGACGCCCACCGTCGTCGCGCCCACCCCGCCTTTCGATCCCATTACCACGATCAATTTGTCCAGCGACGGGCGGTCTTTCGCGTCCGCCGAATCCAGCGCGAACCGCGCCAGCATTTCGTTTAGCGCTTCGGGGCTCGCCGGCTTCGGCAGGAAATCCTGCACTCCGCTGCGCATCGCTTCCAGCATCAGCTGGTGCCCCGGCGGCACAATGGCGGATACAGCCACCAGCTTTATCGAGGGGCGAATGCGCCGCAATTGCGCTCCGAACGTGAAGTAGGCTTCGGGATCGCGCGACAAGTCCAGAAAAACAATGTCCGGCAATGCATCCGCCGAATCAGGGAAGCGGTCCGAAGGAATCGTCCACTGTTTGATTGATTTCACAATGCCAGTCTGTTGCAGAGCAGCCACCAGTTGCGCTGAACTGGTCGTCTCTCCGCTGGCGATCGCAACACTTAACATGAAACGATTTCCCTGGTCCCCTGAGTCTCTTGCTGCAACGTCGCTCGCACTGCCCGGCGCTCGCTCACTTCGGCGACTTCGACGATGCCGGCGCCTGTTTGGTCGCGCCCAGGAAAGGCTTCGGCATGTTGGGCGTTGGCGGCGCCACATCCGATGGGTGCACAATGCGCGGCGTCACCACAATCAGCAGTTCGTTCTTGCTCTTCGTCAGCGACCGGCTTTGAAAAAGTTTCCCCAGAATCGGCACGTCGCCGATCCAGGGAATCTTGTCGAATTGATCCGTCACGCGGTTATCCAGCAGGCCTGCGATGGCGAAGCTTTGCCCATCCCGCAATTGCATGTCGGACTCCACCCGCGTGGTGGTCAGAGCAGGAATCAGGAAGCCCTGAATCGTGAGCGCGTTCGTGAAATCCAGCGAACTGACCTCCGGCTTCACCTTCAGATGAATCAGGCCGTCGGCCGTCAACGTCGGCGTGAAGTTCAATCGCACTCCGAATTCCTTGAACTGGATGGTGATCCCCGCAAAACCAGCGCCGGTGGTTCCCTGCAAAATCGGAAATGGAAATTCACCGCCTGCCAGGAAACTGGCCTCTTTCCCGGACTCAGTCATCAAATTCGGTTCCGCCAGAATCTGCAGCACGTTGTTCTGTTCCAGCGCTTGGATGGTGGCTGCAAAATCAATGTCTGGCCGGAAGATGAAGAGATTAAGCAGATTACTCAAACCGATGTCTGAACCGGTTCCGCTGGTGCCGCCCGTCGAAGGGCTAACCAGTTGCGGAGGCGAAAATTGCTGCGTCGAGATGATGCCGATGTTCTTTGCTCCCGGCAGGCTCAAAATATTGATGCCTAGTTGGGTTTCCAGCGTCCGGTTCACGTCAGCGAATTTCACTTCCAGCAGGATTTCACCCGTTGGGGTCGCTGGAATTTCCATCAGGCTCGTGACTTTCGGCGCAGCAGCCTTTACCACTTCCAGAATCTTGTCGGCCACTGCGGCCGAAGATACGCGCCCCGACAGGATCACGATGTCTCGCGAAGTCTCCACCTGCACCGGCTCGGACGGAAAAACCTCGTGAATCTTCTGGCTCAATCCCAGGATGTCAATGTCCACCGATACTTCAAACGCCTGGCTCTGGTCCGCTTCATCCCACAGCAGCAGTGAAACTCCGCCGGGCGCTTTCCCATTGAGCAAAACCTGAAAGGGGCTCACTACGATCGCTTCCGCAATCGTCGGGTCGGCCAGCGAGACTCGCTTGATCTTCGAGGGCGATGAAATCACCAGCGAACGCCCCACCAGCAGGTGCAACGTCTGCGGCCCCTCGGTCTCGACAGCAGCTGGTTGCGTTGTCTGGGGAACAACGGTAGCCGGCGACAGCGTTGCGGCAGCCGGAACGGGCTGCGCGAGCCCGGTCATTGCGGGCGGGTTTTGCGGTAGCTGTTGCGCCCGTGCGCTCTGTATTCCAGCCAGCGGCACAACTGTGATCAGCAGCGCATTGATCAGCACAGCAGGCAGTGCGCTTCGGAAGCCGCGGTTACGGTTTGTCGTGCGCTTGAACTGAGACAATGTTTTCCCCTGTAGACTTTCAGCCACATTGCTGCAGAAATCGCTTGTTACGGGTTCGGAAAGCTCTTGTTCTCGCGCTTGTTCCCGGTAATCACCTCAACTACGTAGGGTGAGGGCGGAGGTGGAATATACTTCGCCACCGTTGCGCGCTTCGGCGCCGGCGCTCCTCCGGAAAACAATGAATCCTGCAGCACCGACGCGGGCATCAGCAGCCGGGTATCAACCGTATTACGCAGCGACAACTGGATTTTGCCTTCGGTGCTGGCCATGGTCAGCCTCGCCGCGTCATCGGGAGTAACCAGCAGCGTAACCACCGGCACGTTCTGCGGCTTTCCTTCGCGGTCCTGCTCGATCTTTTGTCCTGCGGCAAGCACCTTCACGTTTTCCAGAATCGTTCGAGTAATGTTTTGGTCGCCGCCGTGCCCGTTATCCGCCACTTTTCCCGTTACCAGCACATCCACCATCGTTCCGGGAATCACGAACCCGGCTACGCCTACCACGTCGTTCACCGCGACTGAAAGCGCGCGCATCCCTTCCGGGATCGTCGCAGGCAAACCCGCGCCGGATTGCGTGGCGGCCAGTTTGTTTTCCAGGATCGGCTCATTTTCCGCCAGCGGCGTAATTACCGCGCGGTTCGCGCAATCTGCAATCCGCGTAAACATTCCCGCCACGGGCTCGCCCGACGGCCACGGAATCAGCCGCAGGTTGCTGGCATCGACTCGCGTGCCCACTTGCAAGGGCTGCGCGGCCACCACAATATGCTCCGTCGTGATGGGCTTGATAGCGCTTGCGCTCTGGAAAGCGCGGTACACAAACGTGCTCAGGAACAGTGCGACCACGATCGCGATCCCCAGGCCGATGAGCATCCGGTTACGATTCATAAAAAGTTCTCCCTTGCCCCAATTTCAAATCGCCCAGCGGGCCGCGCAGTAACAAATCACCGTCGCCGCCGCCACTGCGACTCCAAATGGCAGCCTCAGCAGTCCCGGATTATCCAGAGAAATTTCAGGATTCTTGCGCAGTCCGAAGGATAGAAATCCCCGAACCAGCACGGAAAGATTCCGCAGCGTCTGTTTCACTCGACGTGTCCTCATCACTTCCACAATCGCCATCAATCCAGACACCAGCACGCTTCCCAGCAGCACGTACAAAAGCAGAATCGGCCCCAGGAAAGCTCCCAGCGCGCCCATCAATTTCCAATCCCCTGCGCCCAACCCGCGCAATAACACCAGAGGAAGCAGCAGACCCAGAGCCAGGCCCGCTCCTTCGAGCGCAGTCTTGGCGCCGGGCCACCCCGCAATCACGGTATGTACGGTGAGACCAACCAGAAGTGCCGGAACGGTGAGCCAGTTGGGAATCTTGCGCGTGCGCCAGTCCGTCCACGCTGCCGACAGCGCCAGCGCGAGGGTAAGCATCCAGATGGCTTGTGTTCCACTCATGAATGATGCAACGTCCTGTTCGATCGAGCCCCGTCCACGCACACCCCGCAGCCGTGAGCTGTCATCCGTGCTGCTCGGCCCAGCGCCAACGCCGCTGCGCTGACTATGTGGTGCCGGAGGCCGTGAGGTTCGAGGCGGCGTTTGCGAACACCGTGTTGATCGCAGTCGCCAGAGGCGTCAGAGCTGCCATGGAGGCGAGCGCGATCAGCACCAGCAGCAGTGCGTACTCCGTCAGGTCCTGCCCTTCTTCTTCGTTCCAAAGCCTTGCCAGTATTGTCTTCATGTTCGTCCCTTTCAGAGATTCCCTCGAATCACCTCAATCGGAACCGGCCGCCGGGAATCCGAGGCGTTCCCAACGGCCCTATCCCTGCCGCACCCGCTACTGCGCTCAATCCGCAGCTTCGATTAGGTGGTGCCGGAAGCGGTCAGATTCGATGCGGCGTGTGCAAATACTGTGTTGATGGCGGTTGCCAGGGGAGTAAGCGCGGCCATCGACGCCAGTGCAATCAGGACCAACAGCAGCGCGTACTCTGTCAGGTCCTGCCCTTCTTGTTCGTTCCAGAGTCGTGACAGCAGAGTCTTCATTTCTGGTTGCCTCTCTTGATGTAAGGTGAACGGCACGGGAGCGTGCTCGCCGCTACTTCCCTTAATGCATCTACAACACCAATCCGCCGGCGCTACCGACGTGGCCTAACTTCTTCATAAATCGAGGTTTCCTGCAGCTGGCTCCCCACCCCTTTGCCTATCCGCCCGCTTGACCTCAAAAGCGTCACCGCTTGTGAACACCTGCTCTGTCGCCCGCACGCGGTTTGTTGACGTTCCCTCCGGCCGCTTTTCTGCAAGGACGCGACCGGCAGGAGACACCCCAGCCCCCGCTTGGACGCTAGGCTCCGCCCAAAAACGCGCAGCTCTAGGATGGCAGGATTGAAACTGGGTCAATTTGGCGTTGCGGGACCGCCAGCATATGTAGACCGCTGCGCGCCCAACTGCCAATCAGCCAGAGGAACACCACGGAGGGAAGAACCAGCAGCCCAACCTTTTCCGCAAAAATCAGCACGAAATAGAGAGGCGTGAAAAACAGCAAGAACCCGACCGTCACCCATGGGTAGGGGTTAGCACGCTCCGCTCGATCGTCCACCGACGCAAAAATGCCCCCGCCGATCAGCAGCGGCAGAATCATCAGGCTGAAATCGTGGGGGAGAGAGTGGAAACTTACCAGCGCAACTATCCCGACTACGGTGGCGAAAGCCAAGTCGAACGCAACTCCATCCTTTACGTCGCGCAATCCCTTGGCAGCCCACAGCAGGCCAGCGAGCATTCCGGCAAACAACAGGAAATTGCGAATATTGGCGGGCACAGATGCGGGCAGGATGATCCACAATAGGCCTCGCAGCGTCGGCATCAGGCCCAAGTGAATCTGCCACTGTTGGGCCAGCGCGCTCGCGGATCCCTGCGTTCCCTGCGAGAGCAAGATGCGCGCGTAGTCGGCCATGCCCTGAACTCCGACCAGCGACACAGACACGGACAAAACCAGAACAGCGCCAGGAATGAACCCGCGAATGAACCTCCACTTTCCCGCCAGGCATGCCACCAGTACGCAAGGCAGCACCAGTTGCGGCCGAAATAAACCCATCGCCAGCGCGAATCCGGCCGCATCATCTCGCTCGCCTTTCCACAGCCAGAACGCGAGCGCCAATAAAAACAGCAGCAGGATCGAATCCTGTCCTTGCAGCAGGCAATACCATGCCGGAAAAAATGCTAGCGTCGCGAGCAAAGTGTCGCGAAAACTCGATCCGCTGCTCACAGCGCTCTGCATCAAAAGCGCCACGCCCACCAGCATTCCCAGACTGACAGAAGTCCACAGCAGGTGGGCCGCGCCGAAACGCAAGTAGGTGAACGGGATGAAGATCAGCAGTTCGTACGGCAGGTGGTTGTTCGGAGCGCGCGCCACGTCACTGACGCGGCGGACAAAACTGTTTTCGGCCGCAAAATCGTACAGGTGCGCCGCTTGTCCTTCGCGCACCATCTGCGCATTGGAGTAAAAAACCGGGAAATCGTTCTTCCCGGCCATGATGTCTTTCCATGAAGTGAAAAACACCGCGGCATTCATGGCCAGCATCAGGAACATGAAACTGTAAACAACTCGGCGGTCCAGCTGCACGCGCTTGCGCATGGCGGCTATCGAGGCGCCACCGCGGGGCGCGACGCTTTCTTCTGGCCCCACATCACCATGTTCCACGCCAGCCAGCGCATCAGCGGCAGGCGCGTAAGCGCCGTGTCAAGCGCGCGCAACGGCATCCACCAGCGCAGGCTCTCCGGCGTTTCTTGCAGGATCCGCTTCCAGTAGCGATCCCGGTTCGGATGCACTCGATCCACGGCGTAATACTTCACGAACAGCAGCAGAGTCGAAATCCAGAATTCGCGATGCTGCACGTTGGGGAAATATTTCCGTGCCAGCTGCAAATCCGCACGGGTCAGCGGCGCTTCATCCTCGGTGCGCACTTCCGTCGCCATGCGGCGGTATACGTTGATCGCAGGATTGTAGGCCAGCGGATCGTACGAAAAGAAAAAGCCGCCCGGTTTCAGGGCGCGATGGATCTTCTGAAACAGCGCATCGCGATCACGCACATGGTGAATCGTGTTGGCAATGTAGACGAAATCAAAGGTCTCCGCAGCGACGCCCAGATCCTCCCCCTGCGATACGATACCTTCGACCTCGACCCCATGCCTGCGCGCCAGTTCCCGCCCCGCCTGCACCATTCCGGGCGAGATGTCCGTCATCGTTACTTGCGCGCCCTGCAACGCGAAATACACCGAAGATTCGCCGAGACCCGCGCCAATATCCAAAAGACGCTTCCCCCGCAAAATGCCCATGCGGTTCAGTATGAAGCGATTTTCCAGCGCGGTGGGCGCCTCGAAACATTCGCGCGCCAGCACGTCATCAACCGGCGTGCTGCCGGCCCATGCGTCGTGAAACGCGGCCTCGCGCTGATGTGTGATTGTGTCCGACGCCATATTTTCAGCCAAATATCGCCTGACGCTAGCGCTTGCCGGCGGCTGCGGCATGCGTCCGAGGCAGAATTTCGGTCGCTGCACTGCGCGCCTGGAATCCCATGCGTTCTTTCACCACGTACAGCGGACGCCGCTTCGATTCTCCGTAAATCCGCCCAACGTATTCGCCAATAATGCCCATGCAGATCAGTTGCACGCCGCCCAGGAACAGAATCGCCACCAGTAAGCTGGCCCAGCCTCGTACGAGCCCTTCGACGCCCAGCAGCCTTTCGATAACGGTGATCAGGATGCCCAGTATCGCAATCCCCGACGCGGCGAATCCTACCCAGGTGGCCAGACGCAACGGCAGAGTCGAGAAGGAGACGACACCGTCGGTCGCAAAGCGCATCATCTTGAATAGTGAAAATTTCGTCACTCCCGCGGCCCGCGCTTCCCTGCGATAAGGTATCGCCACCTGGCTAAATCCCAGCCAGCTCACCATGCCGCGCACGAACCGGTCGCGCTCCGGCATCGCGAGCAAAGCATCCACCACCTGCCTGCTCATCAGCCGGAAATCGCCGGTGTCCACCGGAATTTCCGTGTCGGACAGTTTGCCCATCACGCGATAGAAAAGTTTCGCCGTCCCCCGCTTGAACGCCGTCTCGCCTTCCCTTTCCGCCCGCACTCCATACACCACGTCAAATCCGTCCATCCACTTCGCCACGAAATCGGCCAGCACTTCCGGAGGGTCCTGCAGGTCGGCGTCAATGATGGCCACGGCGTCGCCCGAAGCGTGTTCCAATCCCGCGGTGATTGCCAGCTGGTGTCCGAAGTTCCGCGAAAAACGCACCACGCGAATCCGCTCGTCCAGCGCTTGAAATTCCCGCAGGATGTCGGGCGTCGCATCGCTGCTTCCGTCATCCACGTACAAAATTTCAAACTTCTGTGGCAAGTGCTCCAGCACCGCGAGCAGCCGGCGGTTGGTCTGGCGCAATACTTCCTGTTCGTTCAAACACGGCACAACGATCGAAATCATTTCTGGCATCGTTACCTCGCGTGTGCGGAGATCGCTGGCGGCGCGCTTTCCGCCAGCGCCAACGCCTGCGGCGCAGCGTCGCTCGCATTCCGCTTCACATACAGCGCGCTCAATTGGTCCGAATAAACCTTGCTCCACTCAGGGGACGACGCCAGCAGCGTCGCGAATGGCTCATCGCGTTGCAGCAGGCATGACTGGATGCGGTACCCGCCGAGCACCTGCAGCGCGCCCGGCCTCAAAAAAGTAATGTGCACGTAATCGCCCAGCACACCGGTTTGCTCGAAAAGCTCGCTCCGCCCATCAATGAAAGTTTTATATCCGGCCTCGATCATGTATCCGCCAAACCCGTAGCTGTTAAACAGCGGCCCCGGCACCGAGTGCGCGCGCATATATTCCAGAGCTTGCACGGGAAACTGTTCGGCGACTTTCTTTTCCATGTCCGCCTGGGAAGGAAAGTAATGCGCCATCGCGATTATCACGCCCACCATCAGCACGAAATTAAGCAGGTATTGGTCTTTGGCCCGATTGTAGGCCGGCATGCACTTGGCCAGCATGGTCGCGGCCAGCGGCGCGAAGAACGGCACAAACAGAAGCAGAAAACGCAAGTGCATGCAAGCCATTGCCGTGCCGAACAGAAACAGCAGTAATTCCGCGACGTGCCAGGAAAACCGCAACACCACCTGCGCCAGGAAAAAACCCAGCAGCAGCGCCAGAAATAATTTGCCGCCTCCCAGATTGAATGGCATCACCTGCCACTCTAAAATGTTTGCCACGCTGATCGGCAACGTCGAAGCCACTGTGAACGGGTAGCCGGCCAGTCGTACGCCGTAGGGCGTGATCGGAATCGCCGCCAACGAAAGCAGGAAAACCATCTCGAGCCGCAGCCGCTGCGCCTTCGTCCAGCGTCGCGTTTCCAGGCTTCCGATCTGAAAACTCACCAAGCCCGCAAGCAAGTACAGCGCAACCGTCGCCAAACCAACAATCCACGAGCCGTGCGTATTCACCCAAACCAAAAACAAAATCGGCAGCAGCCACACAGCGCGCTGCTTTCCCTGCCGAAAAAGCTCCAGCGCGATCAACGTAAAAATCAAAAATAGATAACCAAGCATCTGCGGCCGCAAATTGAAAGACGCGGTCGCCAGCGCCAGCAACACCGCCGAAACCAGAAACGCCGCCTTGCAATTCCCCGAACGCAACGTCGCAAAACCGTAAAGCGCCAACATCACGGCGCCGGCCAGCACCGCCAGCAGCACTTCCAGCCCGCGCAGCCCGCCGAGGCGGTAAGCCACCGCGAAAAAAACGTCTCCCAGCCACTCGCAGGACATCCACGGCGCTCCCGCCGCCGTGTAGGAATACGGATCGGTCGTCGCCCAACGATGTGTGGCGAGAATCAGCTCGCCGGTCCTGATGTGCCACCACATGTCCGGATCCACGCTGAACGATCGCACCACTGCAAAAGTCGCGCCCGCCAGCAACGCTCCCAGCATCGCTGGAAAAGAACACAGCCAGCGCATCCATGCCGAAATCTGGCCTGCGTGCACGCTGCCCGCGCCGAGGGCGGCACTCACTTCCGGACCGGCTTGGTGCGCCCCGGCAACGACCGCGCTACTTTGCGCCGGCCCACTCGGCATCCCTCCGCGTATCGCAATGTCCGCTTCGCTCATATTTGCGCTCAAGATTGAACTGTAACGGTGTGCCAGAACTCGCCAAGCCGCGACCGATCCTGCCAAGGACACTACTCCCCACCCCAGGTGTCATCTTTTGGATACAGCCAGGGCCCGCCGTGCGCCCGGTCAACAGGGATAACGCACTTCTAATTCCAAACTCCGCCCTCTGCTTCCCGCAGCTCCTTAAACTCATCCAGTACCGCAAATCGCGTCCGCACCGACGCCACCGTCTCGCCAAGTTGCTGAATCTTCGCGGCATCCAGATGTCCCAGCAAAGTCCCCGCAGCATTCAGGTACTTCACTTTTTCCGGCCGCAGTCCCATTACCCGGCAGCAAGTCGCATCCACCGCCACCGGATCGTCACCAAGCACTAACACACCGCTCGGTTTGGGCGTTCCCTGTATCGGTCCGTTGCCCTCCATGCCGACGATGCCGTCGACGATCGCAAAATCGGGCCGCGAGGCTGCGTTGATATCCAAGATGGAATTGTCAATCCCCGCCCAGTGCAGCACGTTCTTGGGCCAGCCATAGCAAGCGCCCGGCACGATGCCAAACATGTTTTTCAGCGACAAAGTAACGCCCGCCCAATGATGCGTCTTCAACTTCGGCATCGAAACCAGGAAGTCCACGCCCAGCACCGTCTTCGGCAGGTACAGCTCGTTCAATCGTGACGCGTGCGTGCGCAGCACCACTCGCTTCACATCGTCCAAGTTCAAATCCACGAAGGTCCGCCCCAGCGGCCCGGTAAACTCACGCAGCCGCACCGATTCAAGGATTGCCTCGGTATCGCGATCCATCGCCGGACCATCACCAATCAGCACCTGTGCCGCGCCCAGCCGCAAAAAACTCTCCCGCGTCGCAGCGATCACATAGGGGTGCGTGTTCATTTCGCACAGAGGATCGAAGCCGACGAGGTTGGGCTTCAAGAGCACAGTTTTGTCTTTTACAGGCAGATCGAACACAGCCAATGCTTGGTAGATCACGGCGGCCAAGTCCTGCCCATAATTCGCCGTGCGGCGGATTACTACGCGCGATGCGGCCCGCTGGAACGACGGCACCAGTGCAATATCAGGTCGGCGCATGGCTCAGCTGAATTCCGCAACGTCGCCCGTGAGCCACTGCCGCCGCTGGCACGCCGCCAGGCAGGCCCACGATGCTACCGCGATGTTTTGCAGAAATTCGTTGCGGCCGTACATTTCCGCGATCGTCGGCGCCCCCTGCGGCCATTTTCGCCCGGCTACTTCCAGGCCAATCCGCGCCAGCGCCAACGAACCTGCGCCCCGCGCGTTTGCGACGTTTTTCTCGAGCCAATCCAGGCTCATCACGAATTCCGGCCGCTTCGGCTCATCGCGCAACGCGAGCAGCGCCCACACCGTCGGAACGATCAGCGGTTCGCCCGCGACTCCGTAGACCATCGGGTTCCCGCAATTCCAGCCGCCCCCTGGACACATGCGGTCATACAGCATCCATCTCCCGAGCTCGCGCCGCCGCGCCGCGCCTTTGGGCAAAACCTGCGCTGGCGCTAACGCCAGCAAGATCAGCGCAAACGACGTTGGCTCTACCCAGCTGCTCGTATGCGGAGTCCATCCCCAGCCACGGTAGAAATCATTCTGTGCAGTGATTTTGCGTTGGGAGAATAACCGAGCACGCCAGCGCCGCCACGTTGCACTGTCGCGGGGCCAGTCGTTACAGATCCATTTCACTCCGGCCGCGACAGCCTGGCGCGCCCGCGCATCCCCGGCGAGCACCCAGCAGGCGAGGGCCGTCGCCCAGGATCCGGTGCTTACTTCTGTTGACGCCGGCCACGAACCATTGGCAAGTTGCGCTTGACGTAAGAATTCCAAGCCTCGTGCCGGAATTTCGCCTGAAGACGCGCTGCTTTCCTGCGCGCGCAACGCCAGGATCGCCCAACAGGTTGGTTCCACCCGGCTCTGCAAACCCGGTTGGAATCCCCAACCTCCGTCGGAATTTTGCGCAGCGCGAATTAGCGGCAAACAGAAATTCGCTGCGAACACAGACTCGCTTGAGAGATTCTGTGAATCGAGGTTATCCCCGGCGGGAGTCATTTGGATCGGCCTGGCCGGTTCGCCGTCACATAATCTGGCGCGACGACGGGGCCTCTTCGCTGTTCTCAATCGGCAGATCTTCGGGCACCTGCTGAATTCCCAATTGGCTGATCAGCCTGTGCAAATACCCGCGTGCCACGCGCAACGTGCGTGCGCTTTCCGCCTTGCGCCAGCCGCACTCACGCAGCGTGCGCAGCACCAGCCTGCGCTTGAATTGGCGCACTTCTTCTTCGTAGGATTGATTGAATTGCGGAGCTTCGCACCCGCCGCGTATCGTAGCCGGCAGTTGCCAGATGTCCACGGTCGGACCTTCGCACAGCACCACGGCGCGCTGCACCGCGTTCTCCAGCTCGCGCACGTTTCCGGGCCAGCTGTATTCTTCCAGCGCGCGCAGCGCCGGCTGTGAAAATCGCTTGGCCTTTTTCTTGAATCGTTCGGCGAAACTCTGCATAAAATGCTGCGCCAGCAACGGAATATCGTCGTGACGCTCGCGCAGGGGCGGCAAATGCATCTGCACCACGTTGAGCCGGTAATACAAATCGTCGCGAAACTTTCCCTGCTGCACCATCGCCGCCAGGTTGCGGTTCGTCGCGCATACCAGCCGGATATTCACGTCAATCTTTACGTTGCTTCCCAGGCGCTCAAAACTCCTTTCCTGCAGCACCCGTAGTAGCTTGGGTTGCAACCCCAGACTCAAATCGCCGATCTCATCCAGAAACATCGTTCCCGAATCAGCCGCCTCCACTCGGCCGCGACGAGTCGCAAACGCCCCCGTAAACGAACCTTTCTCATGGCCAAAAAGCTCGTCCTCAATCAGCGATTCCGGCAGGTTGGCGCAGGAAAACGCCACCAGCGGGCGAGAACTGCGCCCGCTCATCTTGTGAATCGCTCGCGCCAGTAATTCCTTGCCGGTCCCCGTCTCTCCGGTAATCAGAACGTTTACATCGCAGGGAGCGATCTTCTTCGCGAGCGCGAAAAGATCCTGCATCACATTGGCGGTGCCCAAGAGCTCGTGCAGCCTGCCGTCCGTTCGCTCGCTGTTGCGCAGGTGCGTCAATTCCTTCTCCGCGGAGTGAAAGCGGTGCGCGCGTTGCAGAATCAGCCGCAGCTCAACGATATTCGGTGGATTCGTAACGCTGTCGTAGGCGCCGTGCTCGGTCACCCGCAGCGAAAGTGGCCGGTTCTCGCCGTCATAGAGCACCACGACCGGAGGATGCGAGGGAATCCGGCACCAGGCGTCAATCAGCCGCAAGCCCAGTTCGCAGTCTCCCTGCGTGCTGGACGCTCGCAGATCGAGCAGCACGACGTCGCACCACTCGCGCAATTCGTTCAGATTGCTGAACTCGAAGTCGCTGCAAACGTTATATTCGAACGCACTCCCGAGTGCGCGCGCAATCACGCCAGTCAGCCCCGCATCCTGGCTTACAAAGCACACATGTACAGTTTCTTGAATCAATGGTCGTGCCCCCAGGTGCCGGTTTGCGCGCCCTTTCTTGGCTGAGCAAACTCCGGCGCCATTATCGCGGCTTCCGGGAAGAGCCGTCAGAGATTTATAAATGGTTGGGCTGCAGGATCGTACTCCCCCCAATGCCGAGATCGAGAGAACAATTCTGCAAGGGCTTAACGGACCGCAAGCGGTGTGCCAACAGAGCTTTTTTCGGACGAAAATCACTCCGTCCAGCTAAGCTAGTCGTAGTCAATCAGATCGCGAAGGTGAAGTCAAGGACGCAAGCGCGGCAAACCTCTGGTATCGAAGTCCAGATGCCAATCGTCTGCATACTTTTGCTATGTTATTTCCCGATTGCTCGGTAATTATACGAACACAATCGTGTGCGCTCGCCTCTTCCTGATCCCTAAATTCAAGCAAGACCGCAGGATCCGGTGCCATAACAACGTGTGTCATCCGACGTGCACTTCGAGCGGCGCTGCTCGGATGCGACTCGTGCTACCGACTTAAAGCTTTGCTTGAATTCTCGATCGGAATCCCTATCAAGATTTCCACAGGCACGGGCTTGCCATCCCGCATCGCGGGTTTGAATTTCCATTGCCCGAACGCTGCGCGTGCCGCTGCGTCCATTTCCGGCACAACACCTTGAAAGACTTCCAGGTTCTCCACCACCCCGTCATCTCGCAGCGTGCCCTTTAGCACAATCTTTTTGTAAGCCTTCTCGGGAGGAACCGGAATCCGGCGAAAATCAAACCTGGCTTCCACATCGGGCGGTACCAGCCCTTGCTCCAGATGGACGACCGTCCCGCGAGAGTCCTCCGCGGATTTTCCTGTGGTGCTGCTTTTTACGCAGTACTGCATCGCCCAGCTTTGTCCCGGCATGGATAGAAAAATCGAGTAAATCTTTCCACAATGCAGTGCTCCGTAGGCGTTCAACCCGCCTCCGCCCATCGGTCCCACCGCAACGACCAGAGAATTCTTTCGCGCCGCGAACGTCGGTGGCACTGGATACACCATGCTTAAGGCGAATGCATTTTCCAGCTGCCCGCCCGTCCCGCCTCCGTCTTCCGCCCCTTTCACGCTCACTACTCCCGCAGGCCCCGAATTCCCTCCTCCTCCGCCTCCGCCGCCGGGCCCTACTCCGGTGCTGCCGTCTCCTCCCGCACCGATTCCTCCCTGTCCGCCACCTTCGATTCCGTAGTTGACCCCTCCGGCAGAGCCCGGCTCTTTTCCCGCCGGCGATATTGAAAAATTGCCCCAACGGTTTCCGGCAGGAATGCTCACGGCCGTCGCCGGCCCGGCAGGATCCACGCCAAGCACGAGCAAGTCGGTCCCGTCCGGAATGTTCGCCCCTTCTCCGTTGCCCGAATCCCTGTGCCCGCCTGCCGCGCTATGCAAAGTAGGTTTCGCTGCTCCAGCGCTCGGCATCGGTAAACGCGGTTGTGTCACGGATGGCTTCAGAAAAGTCGCAAGCGGTGAATCGGAGCCTTGCGCCAGCGGCGTTGGCGCTTCCTCTGAGGTCACCTTGTGTGCCGCGCGAGTGGGGCTCGCGTTGTCGGCGCTCAGAGAAGGCTTGGGAGGTTCGGACGGAGCGCTCAATACCACGTTCGGCAATTTGATTTCGGTCTCGATGCGCAGCTCAGGCGGCGATGAACGCTGATAAATCGTCTGCCTGAAATTATCGGGGTGCGCGGGGTTCGAGACAGCGCTCAATCCGTTTTGGCGCGTAGTGCTTCCAAGGGCCGGAGCCAATGCCTTGATTGCGCCGTCGCCTGGACGCGCTCCTGCACCAGCAGGCGCGATTCGCGGCAGCGGCTTGGCGGAACTGGCAGGCAGCAACGGATAGTAAATTTTCTCGTAGGTCGGTGCTTCGTTCACCAGACTTGAGGCATCGGAAGGAATCGCGTGGCTAGCATAAATCACCAGCAGCAGCGCGCCGCAATGCAACGCGAAGGAAGCGCCCATCGTCTTTCGCGGCGCTCGAGCGCGCCCTACGTTACCGTGCCGGAACAGGTAAACCGTTCGGAACGAAGACGCTGCGTTCTGGCGCGAAAAAATCAGCGCAAGCGATTCCCAAACTCCCGCAAACGCGCTCGCCGGAGGTATCAGCAATCGCAGCGGCTTGCCGCCTGAGCTGGGGATGATGAGGGCTGCGGCGCCCGCACCCGAGCGCGACGCGGCTGAGGGGGGAGGAATCCTCAGGATAGAGTTCTGTGCCCAGGCGAATGTTGAGTGGTCCACCGTTCGTTTTCTCGCATTGACGCGCTGCTGCGTGGTCTCGGACTTGGGCTTGGTCAAACGATCTACGGTGCTGCGAGGCCACCGCAACCTAAAGCAACTCTGGAACCAATGGCCTAACCTCCATGGGCATGCGCATTGGCCGGATATCCCGCTGCGAATTTCCAGCTGACCGTCACCATTCGTGTACGCTCCCCAGTCCGTCGCGCCAGCTTTTGGTAACCAAACCCTTGTGCCTGCGGTAGATATCGCCCGCGCTCGCTGCAAGCATGCTTCGCACTGTGAACCCAGGAGGCTTGCAGGCGGGTCGAAGTAAATTCGAAGTGGGTTTGGTATTACTTCTGCATGGACCCCTTGGAATCAGGCCCAGTCTCTCATCACACTGCCCATGAACGCTTTTCTTGCATTTCGGCGCGGCCCCGCAGCGTCTCTGCTGTCCGTGCTACCAGTATGCCTGGCGATTCCGCTCTTGTCGGCCGCCGCGAGCCCTCAATCATCGGCGGAAAACCCGGGGCAATCTTCGGCGGCCCCCGCCGCAGCCCCCTTGCAAAGGAAACTAGACGCGTCGGCTCCAGAAACCACCGCCCAGGATCCGGCCAAAGCGCAGCACCTCGCGGCTCCGCCGGGGCCTTCCTCAGACCTTCTAAATCGCCAAGCGCTGGAACAGCATGCGGGTAAGAACGCCTGCAAACTGCTGCTGCGCTCCACGCCTTCGACAGCGCAAGTGTTTGTGGATGGCGCTTTCGTAGGCAATAGTCCGCTGGAGATCGTCGTGGCTCCCGGAAAATATCAAATCGAAATGAGAGGGCAGCGGCTGGATTCCGCACGCCGCCAGGTGGATTTGCTTCCGCGCGAAACGCGTGAAGTGGCTTTGCCGCTGACGGCGCGATATCCCACGCACGTCACAGCGCAATAGGAATCACTTCCAATTCCCACGGGATTGAAGGAGTCGAGCATGTCAGGGATCGATTTTGACCGGCAAGTATTCGTCGCACCGACTGAACAACCGGCGCCGCAGCAGCCTCGCGCCCTGGGTCTAGTAATTCTCGCGGTCGCTGTGATTGGCATTGCCTTCATCGGTTACAAACTTCTCGCCTATGCCGGTGAGGGCAGCGCGTCCGCTGAATCCAACAGCCTCCAGCAAATTCAACAACAGCTCGCGGATATCAAAGAACGCATGGATCAAATGGAGAAGCGGCACAAAACCGGCGCGCCCGAATCGGTGGTCCCGCCGTCCAGAACCGAAGCGTCCCTCCCTTCTGAAAACCGTCGCGTTAAACCTTCGTATCAAATCTCTGCTGCGAGCGCGCTAAATCCGCAGCGAGTTCCCAGCCCAGCCGCTCAGCCCCCAGCCACTCGCCCCGCTCCGGCTGCCGTTTCACTTGACACCGATAACGCCAACCGCGAAGCCTGGAAAGCTACATCGGATCGTCTGGCGGACGTCGTCGGAGCCGTCGGTTCGCAGCAGGGTGAAATTGCCCAGACGCGCGATCAATTAAATCAGCTCCTCGCGCAGACCCGCCGCACTGCCCTGCAGTTTGAACTCAGTCGCGGCCCAGACCTTCAATCCGTCGGCCCCGTCGAGTTGCAATTGAAAAACACCGATCCGAAAGCGCAGCGTTACACCGTCTGCGTGTATGTCGACAGCAAATGCATCGAGCTCAAGAATCGCGTTCTGGATGAAGTCGTTGTTTTCGTTCTAGCGCGTGGCACGCCGCCGCTGGAACTGGTGGCCACCAGAATCAGCCGCGATGAAATCGTCGGCTATCTGGAAGTTCCGACCGAGAAAACGGGGCGTTAGCTCTTCCCCGCGGGCAGAAAATAATTGCGGCAGGCTTGCTCCAGCGTGTTTCGTGTCAGCCGCGGTTCCACTCCCAAATACGCGGCCGCCCAGTAGATTTGGTTGATCAGGTCCCGCGCATAACAGTGTGAGAGCGGCTGCTTCATTCCCTGCGTTATTACCTTTACCAGGTGCTCGGCCACGCCCGCTTCGCTATCCAATAGCCGCGTCGCGCATTCCACTCGGAAGATCTCAATGAACTGTTCGGGAGTCGCGTAGTCCGTCCTGATCTTGTTGGGAATTCGCCGCAGGAAGGCTTCGTCCGCCAGCTCGCTGGGATCAAGGTTCGTCGCAAAAACCACAAATAAATCAAACGGCACTTCGAACTTCTTGCCTCCCGGCAGGGTCAGAAAATCCACGCGCCGGTCCAGCGGCGTCATCCAACGACTAAAAAGCTCCGCCGGCCGCATTCTTTGCCGCCCGAAGTCGTCCATGATCAGCACGCCATTATTCGCTTTCATCTGCAGCGGGCCCGTGTAGTACCGCCCGACGTGGTTGTACTGCAAGTCCAGCATTTCCGCGGAAAGCTCTCCTCCGGCAATCACCCGCGGACGACGGCACAGCACCCATCTCCTGTCGGAATCTTCCGGCCCCGGCTCCTCGCTCTGCCGGTGCACGCCAGGGTCGTAAACCGTAATGATTTGGCCGTCAACTTCCACCGCATACGGAATCCACACTTGATCTTTGTAGATCGCTGGCAGACTGTTAGCGATGCTTGTTTTCCCGGTCCCGGCAGGTCCGTGCAAAAAAATCGAAGTGCCAGACACCACGGCAGTGCCCAAACGATAGATCAGGTCCTCATCCAAGATCAGCGGGTGGAATGCCCTCACCAGGTCCGCTCTCTGCACCTGCGTTTGCTGCACGCTCTGCATGCGCACGCGCGTCCCATAATCCATCAGCGATACCGGCGCCGGCCCGGCGTACTGGTTCCGCGAGAGCAGTTCGCCGGCGCGCAGTTTTCCTTGCGCCGTGGCCACGATCCGGTGGCTTCCTCCCACCATGCCCTTCACTTCACACAGCTGTTCCTTGCGGAAGAAGTTAAAAATCTCGTCGATCACACCCAGTCCCAGGCACATCCGTTCGCTCAAGCCGACCAGCGACACCTCGCCGTTCAGATACAGAATCTTCAGCGCCAGGTCTTCCAGCAGCGCCCGGTCAATCCCGGTGTGTTCGATTTCTTGAGGCGTCCCAAGTTCCATCTCTTGCATTTTCAGTCTTCTCCGCTACTAACCTTGCTCTCAATCCGGGCACTTTGCGCAGACCCCGGCTTAGCCAGTTTCGTGCAACTCTCCTGCCATCTGGAAGTCGGCTGCGTCACCGGCCGCCTCATCACTCGCTTCAACCCGCGCTTGCCAATGGCCCGTACAATTTCCGACCCCTAGACCGGCCCTTGAGCCTGGTTCGACGCCTCAGAAAAAGACTGTAGCCGCATTTCGTCCATTTGTGGATATTGCCAGGCCCGCGATGCGTCCTCATTCGGAGACGCTGCAGCTCGCCGCCAGGCCAGTAAACTTTCGCGCGCTCCGCTATCTCATTTGTTCACAAGCACTCACAAGAAATTCAGTGGCCAGAACTACTGGGCCTGTTCTTGCTATACATAACTCGGGAGGATACCGCCGAAAATCCGCGCCGTATCCTGTAAGCATGCGCGCTGGCGGTTTCACCGTTGCGCTGCCTGGGCCTTCGCGGGCTCGGTGTTTTTAGGCGGCGCGAGAGCACGACACGCTCCTATTGAATCCGCGGAGCCATTTAAGGCATTCTCCGCGGCAAATTGTTCTGCCGCGGTTGTCCTGCCGCGGCGTCTTGAACACCATGTCATCAGCGTCGTTCAATTCTGAGGAACGTCGGCCCCCGCAAGAGCGGCGTCGCGTCCCACGGCTGCGCCCCGCTTCGCTCGCCTACGTGGACGTTGATTCCGACAATGGCGGCATTCTGCTCAACTTGAGCGAAACGGGGCTCGCGCTGCAGGCGGTCGCTCCATTCGCAGGCCCTGCGCGCGTCACTGTGCGCATCCAGCCGCCAAAGCCACGCAAGCGGCTCGACCTGCACGCCGAAATCACCTGGCTCAGTGAATCGAAAAAAGAGGCAGGTCTGCAATTCCTTGAAGTCGCTGACGACACCCGCGCAGAACTCGCGAACTGGATTTCCGTCGAAGGAGGCGCTCGCGAAACCCGCGCCACCGGCGATTCCGCCGCTCCGCTACCCGCGCCAGTTTCGCCGGCACTTTTTCCCAACGAAGCGCCCGATGCACGCAGAAAGTTGTCTCGCTCGTTTGAGAATTCACCTGCGCAGGACGCGCCGCCAACGCGAAAAATACCGGGCGAATTGCCAAGCCCGCCAATCGCCAGCGGAAATCTTGATCTGCAAGCCGCCGTCATTCTTCGTGAACAGTCCGTGGGCGTTCCCGCGCAGAATCCGGACGCAAATAGCGAAGCGATTCCCGCGCCCACCAACCGGCCAAACCAGCGGCCCGCCGATCCAATTGTATTTTTGGAGCAAGCTTCGTCCGCCGCCGCCTCTCCATCGCCGGAATTACCGCATCGTGCCGAAGCACCGCCTCGCCGTCAAAAATGGTGGTTCTTAGTTCAGAATTCTCCTGTGCCGGACGCTCCGCCAATTCAGAAAACCCTCAGCGACATTCCGCGCCGGGCCGTGGGCAGCACTTATATCGAGCGCCTCACCGACGCCATCCTGCGCAAGAACTCGGTGGACGTTTCCCCGAAGAATCCGATCTCGACTAACGAGAAGATGGACGCGCGCACCGGCAGCTCCGCCAGCGACTCAAATGTTCAGCCGGACAGCTCGCTCATTGAATCGCAGAACTTATCCGAGGCGGTCGAATCTCGATCGATTGAACTGCCGCCGTCTGCAGCGCCGCCAGCTCCGACCCTTGCACTGCCGGCTGCGGAGCTGAGTATTCAGCCTCCGCCTGCCGCATCCGCCGGGCCGATCGTTAAGGCCGACGAAACTCCCCCGACTTCCATTCCATCCACTTCTGCCCCGCGCTCGGACGAGCGCCGCCGCATCGCCCGGAAGCGAATCTTTTCTCTCGCCTACCTGGAAGTCGGCTCCGATAACGGTGGTATGGTGCTGGACTTGAGCGAAAGTGGCCTCGCCCTGCAGGCATTCAATCCGCTCATCGGCCTCACTCGCGTCAGCCTGCGCATTCAGCCGCCGAAATCCAGAAAAAGAATTGCCGCCACTGCCGAAATAACTTGGCTCAGCGAGACGAAGACCGAAGCGGGTCTGCGATTTCTTGACCTGACCGAAGACGCACGCATGGAAATCGCGGATTGGATTTCGGCGGAGGCTGCAGTTGCCGAACCTCCCTCTCGGGACCATTCCGCTTCCCAAAAAACCACTGACGTTCCGGCCGCACAGGTTTTCTCGACGCAGGCTTCCCCCGCGCCAGTCTACGAAGGGCGGGACCGCAACTGGGAAGAATGGTTCCCGCTATTTGGAGATTTAAATCCGGAGGAATCAGCTGCGAATCAGAATGCCTTCAAAGATTTCCTGAAAACCTCGACGGGCGGCGACAATTTTGCCTTGCAGCGTGGCTCCGCTCGTTCGCCAGAGTTCTCGGAGCGTACGGCGAACGATTCGGTTTCCTTTGCGCAGGCGCCCGAGCAGCGGGCCGGCGATGAGAAGATCCTGGCTGCTGCTCCGCCCGTGCGCTCTACACCGGTTTCGCATATCAAACGCCCGCCCGTAAAATCGCGGGCAGCTCGCACCGCACTATCGCAACCGTTCCTCTCGGAACAATTCCGCAGGCGGGGAACGATTGCAGTTGTCTGCGCCTGCGTCGCGTTGATTTTGTTGTTCCTGGGCATGGCGATCTCGCACGGATTGTTGCGCGATCACCCTGAAAGATTAAACGCTGAAGAGCAGCCGCACGATTCCGGCGCTTCGTCCCCGACGCTCTCGACGCCCGGAGCGCCTGTAACGCATGACGCATCGTCCGGCCCTGCGGTAATTCCAAGCGTGTCGGCAGTTTCTAGTACGCGGCCCATGGATTCTGAAATTGTTTCGCGCGCGTCGCAAAAAGAAAGTCGCGACAGGCAAAATGGCGATAATCCTGACTCTCGCATGACGATCGGCGAAGCCGATCCCATCGCGGCGGCCCTTCCGCCCGCGGTTGCTCCATCGCCAGAAACCGTGAAACATGACGCGCAAAATACTGCGGTCCCATCCTTGCCGGTGTGGTCCGTGCAGGCTGCCGCTAATTACAATCAGACTGCCAGCACACCCGCGACAAGTCCGGCGGCCCTTCGCGTTCCCGAACGTCGCAGCGACTGCTACCTGCTTTACCGCGTCGAGCCTCTTTATCCTCGCGAAGCGCGCGAGCAGCGCGTCGAAGGCACGGTAATGGTTCATCTCCAGGTTGGCACCGATGGCCACGTGCGCAGTTCGCGAGAATTAAGCGGCCCGGCTCCCCTGGTTCCCGCTGCGCTGGCCGCGGTTCGCGAGTGGCGTTTTATACCGGCCTTGCTGAACGGCCAACCGATTGATTCAGAAAAAGATGTGAGCATTGAGTTCCAGCTTTCGCGATAGGAAATGCTTTGGTACGCGGCGTGCATACTTTATGACAGCTGGTAAAGACCGTAGCGTGCGGAGCGCACCCTGCCAGCCGTAGGGTCTTGCTTCAAGTCCGGAAGCGCGGCTGGCCGTCGCCGCTCCGAGCATCGCTGGAAGATCTTGTAGGCCCGAGACTTTTCGTCGTAGCGCGTCTGCAATATTTAATTGCCGATGACGCTTAAAGTTTCTCTAGAAAGGCCCGCGACAGTACCAAAACCCGTGGTGCCGAAGTTTTTAGGACGAATGCAGCGATGAAGCCAGAAAGTCCATCCATGACGCGACGCAAGCAGGCCGGGCAAGCGCTGGTACTCGCCGCCATGGGCCTCACCTTGTTCATCCTGGCGGCAGGTTTAGGCATCGACATGGGTTTCTTGCGCTACCAAAAGCGCCTGCAACAATCCGCCGCAGACAGCGCCGCCATCGCGGGCGCCGCCGAGATTCCCTTTAGCGGCTGTTCGACGGGAAGCTGCCCCGGCGCAACTACCGATTCTGCCTCGAACGGTTTCACCGACGGCACCGATAACGTAACCGTGACAGTGTATAGTCCGCCGAACGACGGGCCACATGCAGGCCTTGCCGGCTACGTCGAAGTACTGGTTACGAAAATCCAGCCCACATTTTTCGTAAAAATTGCCGGCGTGAATTCCGTCACCGTTACCGCCCGCGCCGTCGCTTATTTAAGCGGCAATTTTCAGAACTGCGTATATGCGCTCGGCACCGGTACCGGGGGAATCACCAACAACGGCGCCGTCAGCGCTCCCAGCTGCGGCATTATTTCCAATTACAATTTGCAAACCACCGGCAGCACTACGGCGCGCGAAATTGGCGCGGTGGGAACCGCCGGTGGAGACAACCACCCCACGCCGAAAACCGGCATCGTCCCGGCCGCCGATCCGCTGTCTTATCTTCAGCCACCGGCGACCGGAGGTTGCCTGGCAGGCGGTGCGGGCATCGTAACTGCAACGACATCGCCACCGGTGATCCTGAATCCCGGCAATTATTGCGGCGGCATCTCACTCGCTGGCACGCAGAACGTAACCTTCAATCCCGGGATTTACACGATCACGGGCGGTGGTCTGACTTTCAGCGGGACCAGCGGAACCATCAGCGGCACAGGTGTCACGTTTTATATCGGAGCCTCCGGAGGCACCGTGACACTGGACGCCGGCCAAACGGTTAACTTGAGCGCCCCGACCACAGGAGCCGACGCGGGCATTCTGTTCTATCAAGATCCCGGCAACACGTCAGCGGCGACGATTAACGGCACGTCGGGCTCTCAGTTCCAAGGCGCGTTTTACTTCCCGTCGGCGGACTTAACGATTGCGGCTACAGGCAGCGCGGCCGCCTACACAATTGCGGTGGCGAAGTCGCTCACTTTGGGCCCATCTGCTGTGAATTTTCCGTCGAATTTCGCCTCGCTGCCCAACGGCTCGCCCATCAAGAACGCAGTCTTGGTGGAATGAGGATGAGCTTTGCGATGAAATCAGAAACCGGATCGCCCGTGAAAATTGCGACACGCCGAACGACACGGCGCGCCAGGCAGTCAGGCCAAGCCTTGCTGGAAGTCGCCCTGGTTACTCCCTTGCTCCTGCTCTTGGCCGTCGGAATAATCGAAATTGGTCGATATGCCTACTACAGCATCCTGGTCGCAGACGCTGCCCGCGCTGGAGCCCAGTACGGCGCGCAAAATTTGGCGACGGCCGCCGACACGGCAGGCATTCGCACGGCCGCTGAAAACGATGGCCAGAATCTGTCCCAGTTGAGAGTAACCGTTAGGCACGAGTGCGGATGTACCGGTTCCAGCATCGGCGGCGCGTGCCCTGCCACTGGTTGCGCTTCTCCCAATCACGCGCTGGTCTATGTGAAGGTCACCGTTACCGGAAAATTCAATTCGCTGTTCAAATATCCGGGAATACCGCAGTCAATCGATTGCGACAGCACGGAACTCATGCGGGTCGCTCAATGAAACGCACGCTGCACTCGCCAATTTCTCTCGCCGTCGTCAAAGTGCGGCCGCATTCCGCCCCGCGTTCCCGCACGGACTTGCGTAGCCGTCTTCAGCCGGCACGAGCGCGCCAGCGTGGCACCACCCTGCTAGAGAGCGCTGTGATGATTTCAGTGCTGCTGCTAATGATGTTCGGCGTAATTGGCTTCGGCACCGCTCTCTACACCTATCACTTCGTGTCCAATACAGCTCGCGAAGCGACTCGCTGGGCCAGCGTCCGAGGCTACACCTGCCCACAGAACCTGCCGAGCTTGCCCGGCGGGTGTCCCGCCACTGACACCGATGTCAACGCGTACGTCCAGAACCTTTCCACGGGCATCGGGCTCGATCCGACCAAAGTGACCACCACGACAACCTGGGTCGCTCCGCCCAATAACCTGGCGATTTGCGCGAGCCAGCCCAACACTCCCGGCTGCGTCGTCAAGGTCCAGGTGCAATATTCGTTCCAGTTTCTGTTTCCGCTTCTGCCCTCGGGTTTTACGATGCAAAGCACTTCCCAGATGGTTATCTCGCAATAGCAATCCCATTTCGTTCCGCTGAATCGTTAGGCAAAAAGCTTCCGCCCTCTGCATCGCGGTCGAAAACTCGCGAGTCGCTGCGAACCCGCGCCGGATGAGGGTCTTTGCGCCGCACAAGCCGCACAAGTTCACCGGTTGACTTACCATCGGCGCGAGCGTAGGTTAAGTAGACCTGCCCTCGTTATTCCCAGTCGTAGAATTGTGACCGCGGGAGCACTGACATCATGAATCGCAGCACATTCAAGCAGGAACTAGGCGAACGGTTGTTGCTGGCCCTCCTTTTGGTTCTCGGTGTTCTGGTTGTTATCATGCACGTCCTGCATCATTAAGCCGATCGCTTCGCCACCGGGAGCACTGCCGGGAAACCGTCCAGTTTTTCTGCGAAGAACCCTTCCTCCGATTACAGACGCTCAGAAAATGCCGTTGCTTGACGGCCGTGGCAATCCCAGTTCTCTGGTCATCGTAGCGGCGGACGGATCCAATTCTGCACATCGATCTCCGCTTCCGGTTGTCATATCGGGGGTGTGAACCTATTTGGGTTTTTCTGAGGGTGCAGTCTGTGCCTGCGCCGCGGGAGTCTGGTCGGATTTGCGCGCCTCGACGGAAACCACATTGAAGACGCCGTTGATGTCGCGCTCCTGAATAGTCTTAGTTTCCTCGGTGCCGGTAGCGGCATACCGGACCGTATATTTGGTTTTTGCTGTCACTTGCGCATCGCCGTTCGGGTCATTCGGATTTGGCTGCTTGCGCTGCTGCTCGGTTGTTTTTCCACCTGCATCCGTTTTCTGCACGGTCGTGACTTGCCAGTTCAGATGCAAGCTGCCGTCCGCAGCTACTCCGGGAGCATTCGTAAAATATGTCTCGACCGTAGTGCTTTTTTCTCCGGCGGCGTTTTCTGTCTCCCGTCCAACGGTGCGTGAGACTTCGGAAAGTCCGCCATCTGAATCGGGGCGCGAAATATGCTCCTCACTGGTTCGATTCTTGTTGCCTTCCTTGATCGTGCTCTCTTTTACCTCCGCCACCTGCCAGTTGCCGCTGGAATCCGGCTGCAGTAATGTTTTCTTTGCCTCGACCCTGTGGTCAGCGGTGCGCTTCTGCAACTCTTGCGTTTGCAAGGACGGGGTCAAATCGCCATTGCCGTTGGGAAGGTAAGTCGTCGTTCTTGTCTCCTGCACGTCTGGGCTTGTCCTTCTTGTGTCCGCGACCTCACGTTGCACAACCTGAAGATTTCCGTTCCCATCCGAATTCGAGGTCGTGCGAATCACGTGGACGTCGCCGCTTGCCGAGCTTCGTGCTTCTTCTTCCCTTACCTGCTCCAGATTCCGTTGTCCATTCACATCCCAGCTGTACGTGCGCACCACTGTGCGCGTCGTCGTGGCATTTACCTGGACCGTTTCCTTCTCGGTTTCGGAACTGTGCTGGTACTGGCCGTTGGGCCCAAGCGCTTCCACAATTTGTCTATCCACACTTTGGTTGCCCGACTTGACGTGGCTCTCGGTCGTGCGCGATGGGCTGGTGTTGGCTACAGAAGTTTGCGTGGTCGCCGTCGAGGATTGATTGGCGTTGTTCGGCTGGGCGTCTTGAGCCTGCGCGCAAACAGCCACGGCGACGCAAAAAATCACAGAAATCATCGACCCAATTAGAAATCGGACGGCAGACTGGATTCGAAACTTGGTCCAACGCGCAGTGACCGGACTTTCAAATCGTGACCATGCCATATCGTTGCTCCTGCCACTTGGGCCCGTCGCAAAGCTGGACAAGTCCAGCCTGCAGCACCGAGCACCTGCGGGCAGTATACACCTGGCAGTCACGGCGGGATTGCCCAAGCAGCTGCCCTACGGCAGGACTCACGTGCAATTTTCGTTCGGATTCAGCTTCGCGGTGCGCCCGAGGTGAACTTCTTGCGGGCTAGGTCCAGCAGTTTTGCGTCGGTGCAAACTTCGTAGTACGGCCGCAGCCCCTGCGCTCCCACTTTCGCGCCAGGCAGCAGCTGGTGCACAAATCCCTTGCGCACCACCACCGGTTCCAGTGATTCTCCCAGGGGAACTTCGCCAAAATAGAGTTGCACGCGCTCTTTTCCCCAGGGCATCGGAAAATTTCCGCCCATGGGCGACATCGAAATCTCCGCGCTCAATTTTTGGAATCCCTCTTCGTTCAACTCGATCCCGTTCAAGTTATAACGCACCAGCAATTCCTCGCCCTCATCTTCGGCTGCATCCTCCATCAACGGCTGCAGCACGAACACATTAAATGGCGAAGGATTATCCTTGAACAATCTCTTGGTGATCTTCGTGCAGCTCGAAAGCCGGTCCGACAAATTCAGCGCCCGCGAAATCATGATCTTGGAATCGCCGTCCATCCACAACGACGGCGCCGAGTCCTGAAACGCCACGCCCACGCCAATCTCCAGCGGCGGCAATTCCGTCGTCTTGGTCCGTGCGTTGTACGCCGACTTCACCGCCAGAATCTCCCGCGCCAGAATGCATGCGCGCGCCACCGCGCGCGTAGTAGCGCGCGTCGCTTCGGTCTCATAAATCGCCAGAATAATCGCGTCGCCTTCGATAAACACCGTCGCCGCGCCAAATCGCTCCAGCATCCGTTTCACCGGCTCGTGCAAATTCATGCTGAAATGCGACGCTGGATTCATCCCCTTCGCGAGCAAATCCTTGGTGATCCCCGTCGAGCCGCGCACGTCGGCCTTGATCACCGTGTGATTGATGACGGGATCGTCGGTAGGCCTTCCCTCGTCTGCGTGCAGAAATTCGTACAAACTCTTGTTCACGCGCGAAAGCTCCCGCGCCCGCTCCGAACGCACCAAACTAATCCGCTCCATCCACGCCGCCACGTGTTGATAATTCCGCCGATCACGCCGCAGCCGCATGAAATCCTCGGCAAATTGCAAAGTGAAGGACAATTGCTCCTCGTGCGTGCGTCGCCGGATCGCCCGCGAAGCATCCTCCAGCCTCTTCATCGAAATTTTGCGCGCCGGAAATTGCTCCAGAATCGCTTCCACGCGCTTGGCTTCGTCGCGATTCACCAGCGCCTTCTTCAGCGCCTGCAAGTGAATCGGCGGGCAATAATCCGCGTAAATCCGCCGCAATTCGTATCCTGCCAGCATGTGAAACAACAGATCGCGTTCCTCCAGCCGGTGCATCCATTCTTCCAGCAACTGCGCGCGCGTTTCCGCGTCAGCCTCGCCTTCTCCCGCGGGAGCCTGCGCATCGAAAAGCCGCCGTGCATTCTGCGGCTCGTTCAAATAATCGCCCAGCCGGCTGCGGTATTCCTCGATCAGGAAGTCCATGCGCTGCTTCGCCGCGTCAATCTGCGGGCCCACCTCTTCCAGAGCCTTCTCGCTTTCGCCGGCTTTCTTGCGCAGCGCCTCCAACTCCGCGCGTGATTCCGCGCTCGCTCCGCCCTTGCGCTTGAAAATGGATGGAAAAAGCCCGTCGCCTTCTCCCGCGCGCCCGGTTGCCTCTTCCAGCTCCTCTTCAATCCTCGCCATTTCCGAACGCATTTGCCGCGCCTGCTCCAGCAAACGCTCGTGCACCTTGCGCGCCTTGCTCAATTCGTCCGCGTCGTCGCCGGTCAAAATCAAATCGCGCACGAAGTCCAGCAGAATGCCGTCGAAAATCTCAAAACGGTCAGGATCGTTTACGAAATTCGCCAGCAGGACGTAATGCTCCAAGAATAAATGATCGTCGTTTCCGTTCTCGACAAATAGGAACCGGTTCTGCAGCAGCTCATATGTCTCGCGGAAATCCTCGCCAAAAAGCGCCCGCCGCGATTTCGACAGCGCCCCCTCTTCCACTTCCCGCCAGATGCGGCACAGCGTGTCGCCCACTTCGCGATAAGTATTTTTCTTGTCCGCCTGCATCTCCGCGATTTTCGCGCGCATCACGTGCGCCTGCTCGCTGTGTTCGAATAATTCACCGCGCGCGCGAATCCAGTCCTTGCATTCCACGACAATGCTGGAAAATTGGCTGGCGATTTCAGAGGTCAAGTGTTTCACCAGCGCCAGCTGGTGCAATATGTCCGTCTCGATGGATTGCTGAAACTTCGCTCGCGTCAGCGACGCTTGCAGCACCTCGGTCAGCAGCTTGCGGAACGCGCCATGCTCGGGCGCGCCAGATTGCTTGCGGTCTTTCCCATAAAATAAACTGATGTTGATTTTCTGCCGGACCAGGTCCAGCAGATACTTCCGCGTAAAATCCACGAACCGCGGGCTTAGAAAAACGTCATAATGGATGTTGTCAACGCCCAGCGTTAGGCTACTCAGCTGAATTTCAGCGGAGTAAGGCTCCAGCTTCATCCGGGCAGGATGGGCGGGCGAAGGCGCAATGTGGGTATCCGGCATTCGGGCGCAGCGAAACCACGAACTTTCACTTTATCGAGGGGGGATACCTAGCGCAATGCCTCGGTTCCTAACCGTTAATGGTTTCTCAGCCAGCCCGCCGGTTCCGCGCGGCAGTCAGGACGTGAACTTCGACCCTGACGCAAACGCGGCGCCCGAAACCGGCGTCGCACAAACCTCCGACGGCGTCGCGATCGCTCGCTACGGCGTCGAATCCGCAATCCGAAAAACTTCCAGCGATCAGGGTCCCTGCCTCTACTTCGGCCCGCAGGGTCAACGCTGCGATCGCCGCGCAGTCGCCGACGGATTTTGCCGGCGCCATCAGCCCGCGCAACTCGGCGAAACCGCGCAACCAGGCGTCGCGCGATCAGGCTCGAAGCCCTTTGCCCGCGTCATTGCTGTCGGCATCGCCATCTTCGCCGCCCTCTGGCCCGTAATCGCCGAGCTGCTCCGCGAAATATTCCGCTGGATCAACGCGCACTAGCCGCGCCCATGCACGTTTTTTCTCCTTATCCTCTGTCTCAGAAGATGCGACGAGCATCCTCATGCAGAGGACGGCGTCTTGCCTGCAGCCCGCTGAGGGATCTCCTGCGCCTTTCTCCGTCGCCCTCCGCCCTCTGGGTGTTAAATCTTTTGACTTCCGCCACACTGGAATCCGCATTTTCGCGTAAAATACCGGACCATGCCCAAATTACTGGAAGGTAAGACCGCTCTGGTTCTCGGCGTTTGGAATAAATGGAGTATCGCTTACGCCATCGCCCAGGCCTTCGCCCGCGAAGGCGCCACCCTCCTGCTCACCTATCAGAACGAGCGCGCCAAACCCGTCGTCGAAGAACTCGGCAACGAACTCGGCGCCAAAGCTTTTTTCCCCTGCGACGTCCAGCTGCAACCCGACATTGACGGCCTCGCGGAATCCCTCAAACAACAGGGCCGCACCCTTGACGTCCTGGTCCACTGCCTGGCATTCGCCAATCACGAAGATTTGAACCAGCCGTTCCTGAAAACTTCGCGCGACGGCTTTAAACTCGCGCTCGACGTCAGCGCCTATTCCCTGGTCGCCGTCTCCAGCGCCCTTTCTCCGTTGATGATCAATGGCGGCGCAATCATGACCCTCACTTATTTGGGCTCCACGCGCGTCGTAAAAAATTACAACGTCATGGGCATCGCCAAAGCCGCTCTCGAAGCGGAAGTCCGTTACCTCGCCGCCGAATTGGGCGCAAACAAAATCCGCGTCAACGCGATTTCCGCCGGTCCCATCAAAACGATTTCCGCGCGTGGCATTAAAGATTTCTCGAAGGTTCTCGATTTCGTGCAGGAACACTCCCCGCTGCGTCGCAACACCGACATCGCCGAAGTCGCCGACGCCGCCGTTTTTCTGGGCAGCGACCTGGGCCGCGGCGTCACCGGAAATGTCCTCTACGTGGATGCCGGATTCCAGATCATGGGCCTTGAACCTCCGGCACCGTCAAAATGAGTGGGAACCTTCCACCTTCACTCGCTCATTCCCGCGCGACCACCCGCAATCGTTTCCCATCACGATTTGGCGCACGTACTGCCGTGGCAGCGATTGCGCTGTTTGCGACATTGGCATCCGCGAAAGCACAACCCTCCGGGCCGACTCAAGATAAACAAAACAAGCCAGCCGAATTACACTGGGATCCGCCGCAGGTCGACGATCCCGTTCCCGGGTTGTCCAATACACCGCCCTGCTCGCTGCACGAGGTCCTCAGACAAGCTGGTCGCCGCGCCGCGGAGTTGGTGGATCTACTGCAGAACTTCGACGCTCAAGAGCATTTGCGTTTCGAGCAAACCGACAGGCTGGGCATGTCTGAAATGTACATCACCGAAAATTTCGATTACCTCGTTGATTTCGGTGAACCGCCCGGACCGCTCAGGGTCCAGGAAACCCGCACGCCGCTAGCGGGCAGCGACAATGCGCGCCTCAGCACGATCGTGGACAAGGGGCTCCCGGTCCTGGCGCTGATTTTTTATCCGGGGATGCAAAGCGACTACGAAATGCGCTGCCAAGGTTTGGCGCAGTGGAATAATCTGCCGGCATGGGTTGTCTACTTTCGCCAAGTGGATGGCGTGAAGCCCCGCACGCTTTCCATGGGCACGGCCGCGAACGTCTTCCCCGTCAGCCTGAAGGGCCGCGCATGGATCGCCTCAGACACCGGCCAGATCATGCACCTGGAAACAAATCTGGTGAAGGGAGTGCCCATCATCGAGTTGCGCGCGAACACAGTTTCGATTGATTACGCGCCTGTGGACTTCGCTTCTCGGCACATCGAGCTCTGGCTGCCCAAATCCGCCGTCGCCTACACCGATTACGGCAAGCGCCGCACCATCATCGAGCACACCTTCTCCGACTTCCAGCTCTTCTCAGTTCAAACCCAACAAGTAATCGGAAAACCAAAAGAAACGAAAGAGCCTGACCAGAAACCCTGAAGTCTAATTCTTGATCCGCGATTCAGCGTCGTCCTCGATCACGATGCTGCGCACGTCCTCGGAAATATGCTCAAGCCCAATGCGCAACACCGGCCAATTGCTGCGCAATCGCAACCGGTCCGGCCACTCCACGATTACGATCGCCTTCTCGCTGAAAATATCTTCCAGGCCCAGCGTCTCCAGATCGTGCTGGTCGCCCACGCGGTACAGGTCCACGTGGTAAACGCGCGTCGTTCCTTCGTATTTGTGAACCAAGGTAAAGGTAGGACTGGTGACGTCGTCTTCGCGCGCCGCTCCCGCCCCCGCCGCAATTCCTTTGGTCAGCGTGGTCTTCCCTGCCCCTAAATCGCCCGAGAGCAATATCAGCAGCGGAGGCTTCAACCCTGCGCCAATTTCCCGGCCGCGGGCGATGGTTTCATCCGATGAATGTGTCGTGAATTCGCGCTTACCCAAGGCCGCACTCGGCATAAAATTGTTGATACGCGCGCGGAATCGCCAGAATTAAATCCGAAGCCATCAGCGGCGCCTCGCCTGTGTCCGCATAGGCGACATCGCCCGCGAGGCCATGCAGATAAACTCCGAACGCAAGCACGCGCACCCAGGGACTCACGCCGAATTGTGCGGTGAGGCCGGCCAGCATTCCCGTCAACACGTCTCCGGTGCCTCCCGTGCCCATCCCCGGATTTCCCGTGGAATTAATGAACACTTGCCCATCGGGCGCGGCGACCACGGTTTGCTGCCCCTTCAGAATCACAATCGCGTTCCAATCCGCCGCGGATTTTCGCGCCACCTCCACCCGCTGCGCTTGCACATCCGGAATCCCGCAGCTCAGCAGGCGCGCCATTTCTCCCGGATGCGGCGTCAGGGCCAGCGGGCCGCTGCCATTTTTCAGGTCTTGCGCGCGGCCGGCAAACGCATTCAACCCATCGGCATCCAGAATCAGCGGAACTGTTCGCGCCCCCACCACGTTGTGCACAAATTGCTGCGTTTCATCCCGCGTGCTCAGCCCCGGTCCGATCGCCAGTGCGCGCTTCCCTTTCAATAATTTTTCGAACCGCTCGTATTCGAAACTGCGCAGCGAAATGGTGCCTGTGTCCGTCGCGGGGAGCGGCTCAGTCATAATTTCCGGCGTGTGCGCCGCAACGATGGGCAACACCGGCTCGGGCGTCGCCACCGTAACCAGCCCCGCTCCGACGCGCAAGGCCGCCCACGACGCCAGCACTGCCGCGCCACTTTTACCAACAGATCCCGCCGTGATCAAGGCGTGACCGTAACTTCCTTTGTTCGCGTCCGCGCGCCGCGGACGCGCGAAAATGCTCACCTCGCGCCAATCAATCCAGCGCACGTTGCTCTTTCCCGCCTCATCGATCAGCTCCGGCGGCGAACCGATATCGCGGACGATCACTTGCCCCGTGTGATCGCCGGCCGTACCGAAAATCATGCCGGTCTTCGGTGCGGTAAATGTGATCGTGTACATCGCGTTGATGCAGGCGCCCAAACCTTTGCCCGTATCCGCGACGAGCCCGGACGGAATGTCCACCGCAACTACCGCCGAACGCACCGGACCGCGGCGCTTGTTCACCGCTGCAATCGCCTCCGCAAAAAGCCCTTCCACCGCGCCGCGGGTGCCGGTGCCGAGTAGCGCATCCACGACGATGTCTGCCGAATCCAGCGCCGGCTTCACGTCTTGCAAGTCGCCCGAATTGCGCACTAGACGCGGCGCGCCGCACACTTCCTCCCAGCGCTTGCAGTTTGTCGCCGCATCGCCTTGCATTTGCTCGGGCGCCGCAAATAAATACACTTCCGGCTTCGCGCCCATTTCGCGCAAACGCCGCGCGGCCACAAATCCGTCGCCGCCATTGTTCCCTTTGCCGCACAAAACCACGATGCGCCGCTGCGCGAATTTCGGCCAGCGCCGCGCGATGAACTCCGCCACGCTCGCGCCCGCATTTTCCATCAGCGTGAGGCCGGGAATCCCATAACGCGCTGTCGTCAGGCGGTCCACTTCCCGCATTTCGGCGGCGCTCAGAATTTTCATGGCTGGCGCTCCGCCATGCGCACGAAATTCTGGGCCACAGCGAAGCCGGCCGTGACACCGCTGCGCAGAATCATCGCAAACGCGAAGCGCCCTGTTTCTAAACTCATCGCAATTTACCGTAGCATGATTGTCTACCTGCCGCGCAGAAAAACGCCGCGCTCACGGCCGCGTCTCCAGCGGATGCTTGCTCCTTTCGTAGAACTCATTCTGCAGCTTCAAACTTTCTTCATCCGCTTTCACCGCGCCTATCGCTTCGTCAATCGCCGCAATCCATGCATTCATTTCAAACGTGCCGAACTCTTTGGTCGCCAGCGCACCGTCGCCGGAATAGTGATTTGGAAATCGCGCATACCACCAGATTCCTGTGTACAGGTCGTCCGGCAAATTCACGCGTTTCTGATCCGCACCCGATTCGCTCGCAGCGCGATCCTGATGCACCAAATCCGGCCGCGCAATCATCATCGTGGACGTTTCCGTTTCTCCTGCGTGCATGTCCACAGGATCTTTTTTCGCAGGGCCACCCTTGGGTTCTGCGCGCCCCCACTGCACGTACACCACGTAGTCATGCGGCCTATCCAGCTGGCTTTGCGCGAAATAAGGCAGCAGGTATTCGTTTCCTCCGTGCCCGTTCACAATAATAATTTTCTTGCACCCATTGCGCGCCATTTCGTCGGTGGTTTCCTGCAGCAATTTCAATTGCAGTTCCGCGCTGTAAGCGATTGTTCCGGGTTCATGTTTGGCTTCGAAAATCTGGCCGAAATAATATTCCGGGAACACCAGGGTATAGTTCTGCGCGGCGGCGTGGAGCGCGGCGTAGCGGACGTCGAGGAGGTCGGTGCCCAGGGGCAGGTGGGGGCCGTGCTTTTCCAGAATGCCGAAGGGCAGCAGGCAGGTGCCCTGGGCTTGCGCGATCGCGTCGCGAAAGTCGGCGGAGGTCAATTCCTCCCATCTCACGGAGTGCTTTGCCTGCGCTCCAGATGGGTGGCCGCCCAGGAGCATGAGCGCAATACATCCAAGAGCCACATTTCTCATCACTTGCCCTCCTTAGCCCGCGCGATCCCGCCGCAGTTGCCCGACCAGCGGCTCCAGCGCACGCGCAAATTCCCTCGATCTCAGGCCGCGAATTCCTTAAATGTCCCGATTTGTCCCGTGCTGCCCTTTGCAGCGCGGCGCGGATCGCGCAAGTATGCCGAGGGCCAACCCGAACCAGGATCGAACTGCAGCCAAACAGCTAGCGTTTCCCTGCGTGAGGGTGCCAAACAGTGCCGTGCAAAACACTGCATAGTACGCCCAGTGCCCGACCGGGGACAGGCACTGGGCGTTCGCTATTTCCGGCCTCCCGCATCGCGAAATGGCCTCGCCTCACGGTCCTGGCTCCTCGCCGTCACGTTTCTTGTTGTTCGCCATCATGATCCTCGTTCGGCGCTGTCACGATTCGCTTCTTTGCCGTTACGATTCTAGTCTCGCGCCGCGACGTGCCTGTTAGTTCTTCTTCGGCGGCAAGAACTTCTTCTCGATTTTGGCTACGACTACGTAATTTGGGTCGACCATTTCGGCCAGGTGGATGGTTGCGACTTTCGACAAAAGTTCGTAGGCGTCCATTTCTGACAGGCCGTAGTCGGCATGGAGCCAGTGGACTAGTTCGGTGAAGGCGATGCGGAGAGAATCGTCCAGCGGGCGGTAAATTCCGGCGGCCATCAATTCATTTTGATTTTCCCATCGCGGCCAGGCGGTGGCGCTCGCCTTGATGACGCGAAAACGCAGGCGTGCGTGCATGGGGACTTCGATCGCTGTGCCGCCGATTTCGCCGTCGCCCATCGCGGCGTGTCCATCGCCCAGGTAGACGAGCGCGCCGGGAACGTTCACAGCAAGAAACAGCGTGTTGCCCACGCTGGATTCGGATGCGTCCATGTTGCCGCCGAATTCGGCGGGGACCAGGGAGCTGCGCGTTTCGCCCAGGGAGGGGGCCACGCCGACGCAGCCCAGAAAGGGATGCAGGGGGATTTGGACGGAGAAGTTTGAGTCGTGGGCTTGATAGGTTGCTGAGCCGGCTTGCTGATTTATTGTGTAGGCCCACCTATGGCGCGGCAGGTCGGGATTCAACATGGGTGTGTAGTGGGTGGAATTAATCGCGCCGAATCCCGGGGCGATTTCTCCTTCGCCTTGCGTGCCGTTCACGTGCAGGTCCAGAAATTCGATCGCCAGAGTGTCGCCGGGTTCGGCACCTTCGACGTAAAACGGGCCGGTTAGCAGGTTGGAATTGCGCGCTAGTTCCAGTTTGTCGGCGGGAATTCCGGCGCAGTCTTTGCTGCAATTCAGCGTGTCGGTTTCCAGGATTTCGCCGGGGCTGAGGCGGGCGACCGGATCGGCTGGACCAAAATCGAATTTCACTGTGGCGTAGCTTGGGGCGTAATTCACTACGCGGGCTGGGGATTCTTGCGGTGGTGGTTGCGCTGGCGTTGGGGCCACGGAAAATATTGTGACGAGTAGTGCCGCGGCGCACGTTTTGGCTACAGCGGCGGCTGGCGTCGCAACGATTTTGAGCGAATCGATTGCGACGTGGCTGCTGAGGAATTTCTTTTTTGGATTGCGATGTGACATGCGGGCTCTCCCTGGGAACTGCGTAACGCTGGGCAGCATACCGCATTTGCGAGAGTTAATTTCGGTGAAAAACAGTTGGTCAGAAACGGGCGCAGTTGTTTGTTTTCAGCCACCTAGAGCCGCGGATTTGTGGGAGTTCATCCGCCTAGGGCTGTGTGACGTGAAAGACGATTTGGGAATCTTTGTCGAGGCGGATGCGCTGATTCTGGGAACTAAGTATCGGCGTGCGTCCTTTATTGCTGACTTCGAAGCCGAGGATTAGGTCGGGAAATTTGAATACGCCTTTGCTGGTGGTGGTGAGTGTTTCGACGCCATGTTCGTCGGCGCGCACGTGATTTGCGCCGTTGTATGGCTGATCGGTGATGGCATTGACGGGCACGACGGGCGGAGGAGCGATGGCTTGAAGCTCCAAATGCAGCGAGACGGCTGTGCCGCTCCTCAGTTCGACGGTATCGAAATTGATTGCGACTCCATAGAGCGCGCCCGGGGGCGGGGCGACGAAATGGGAGACCTGGCCCACGACGAGCGCACCCTTCGGGAGAACGACCTGATGGCCTTCTTTTACGTCGTGGGTAATGCGGGCTTCCACGCGATCGCCTTGCTGGAGGCGCGTTGAATCAAATTTCGCGACTAGCCTGGCAATGATTGTCGTATCAGGCGGAAGATTGATCGTGTTTTGCACGGTCCTGGGCGCTGCGCTTTCTTGCGCCGCGGCGCAGAGTGTGAGCAGAAAGACGAGAGAACAGGTATGCAGAAAGAATCGCAATGGTTTCATGGGAGAGGGGCGCCTCCGGGTGTTGGAATGAATATTGATTTGCAATTGGGCGATACTTCGTGCAATCCATCGCGGATTGTTGTTGAAATTGCTGAAAGCTTTCTCGGCTACCCCGCGTGGTAAGTATATCTTGGGTAATATATTTAATGGGTATCATGCTGCGAAACAGGCACGGGTCGCGCGTCGGGGCGGAGACGGTGGGAGGGATGGGATATCTGGCTAACCCTTAGGACCCGCGTCTGCGATGGGTCCGTCAAATGACCGAGGTATTGCTCGCGAAAACTGTTCTTTAGCATCCGCCGGGCTACCGTATCTGGTCCGAGGCGGCCATAAGCTTATTCGCTCAAGCTTGAGCATATCGTCTATCGACATGCCGAGTTCGGAAGTGTCAAGAATGCCGTGAGCGGCCTTACGCGGAGCAGGTGGAATTGCTGGGCGTTGGATGAGCGGGAAGTATTTGCCGCAGAGGGTGGGTGGTGGCGTCGAGGAAGTGAAGAGATTCACAACAGAGGAGGCGCAGAGAAAGCCGGGAGAGATCCTGTGGCCGGCACGAGGCAAAGCCGCCGGGCTCCCTGCGCGAGCTCACCCAGGTCAGGCAAGATGACGATGTTTATCGCAATGTCAGAGACGCAGCGGTGGCGTTGGCGGTTCATTAGCCGGAGGGATCTTTCTGGCGCGTGGCTTTTACGGCGCTGAGAATGCCGACGCCTAACAGGACGATGCCGCCGACGGCGATCCAGTGGCCGGGGATATGCATCAGGTAGGCGCCGTAGATTAGGCCGGCGATTACGATGGCGAATCCTGTGGCGTATAGGCCGAAAGACATGTGACTGACTCCTTGCGGTGCCGGGCGCGGCGGTTTTAGTGCGAGATCGGCGAGAGGGTCCGCTAGCTCGGTCTAGGTGCGATGGTAGCTAGGCGGGCGCGATGCGGTCTGTGCAGAAACGAACACATTGTGAGAATGTGCGAGCAGGGGCCGAGGAGTCTGTGCGAGAGCGATATAAAGGGTACTTCAGCGGCTAAACGATTTTAGGAAAAAGGGCTCCAGGCCTTGGTAGCGGCGGTCCCGCAAAACGGGACCGCCATCGCTGCTAGCCGCACGACCAATGGCCCACCAAAGTGCGCCGCTGGAACTGCAAACTCAAAGGTGCCCAGGTATAAGCTGGCCGCTACAAAGTCAAAATCTCGGCCTGCGTTCCTATCTCCGCAAACTGTAAAGCCGGTCGGTCTTGCGGAGCCTGCGTCGTAGCCTAAGGCACTGCCTGCAAAGATTCCTGGGTGCCCGCACACGTTCTAAAGGCAGGACGTCTAAAAGACTCCCGAGTTCTGACACAAACTCTGCAGTGCGGTTAAGGTTTTTCGATAAACTTTTCTACTTGCGCGATTTTCTTTTGAATTTTGCCAGTTACGTTTTCGACGATGCCGTCGGCTTCGAGGTCGGGATCGTTGGTTAGCTTGCCTACGTGACTCTTGATGGTGCCTTTCACTTCGTGGAATGTGCCTGATGCTGTATCTTTTGTGCTGTCTTTCATGATGGAGAGCCTCCTGGGTAAATTATTCAACGGATAATTTGCGACGCGCGACGACTGCCATCGAGAGCTGGGCGGAAAGTGAGTTCGGCGCGCGGCCTTTCGGTTAGGAAGCGTGTGGTGGCGACAGGGATGCGCCGTTCGCTTTGGTAGCCGGCTGAATGCGGGAAACGGACGACGGCGGGGCGTTTTGTTGATGCGCGCGCGCTGAGCCATTTCGCGGTTTCGTACAGGCATCGGACCACGACCGCGGCCAGCAGCAGAGTGGCCAACAGGCCAATGTAGCCGAGCACGAAGATTACGAACGCCGCGATTACTTGGGCTGCGAAACTAAAGCGGAGGACGAGATCCATGGATGAGTCCTTGTGGTGCTGGTTTCTTTCTCGAACTTTCGTCGCGGCTTGCGCGGCGCGCGCGGATGGTTCAGGCGCTGGATGCGCTGCCTCTGAGTAAATGCACCAAGAGCAGGATTATGCCGACTACCAGGACGATGTGGATGAGGCCGGCGGTAATATGAAATGCGAAAAAGAAGAGTAGCCAGAGAACGATGAGGACTGCGGCGATAATCCCAAGCATGTTTTCATCTCCTTGCTTCCGGGCGCTGCTGCATCTGCGAAGGGGCGGTGGCACGGTTCGTGGTTCGCGGATGTGTGCGGCGTCGCGGAAGAATGTTGCACGGAGATGAGGATAGAGGGAGAGGGGGCGAGCGGTCTGTCTCGTTATGAACACATGGGCGGAATTTTGCAGGATAGACCGGGGGGCGAGGTGAGGAGAGGAGCCCGAATAAAATTGTTGCGAGTGTGCAAAAGGAGACAGTTTCCAGGTTGTGCGACGCTTACAGTGGTGGGCGAATGGTAAGGCGGGAAGAGAGAATCCAGCAACCAGGGCTGGGGGCTGAGGACTCTCTTCCTGCCTTGCCGTCTACGCGAGAGCTTCAGTGCGGCAGGAAAACCTCGAGGGTTTTGCACTAAACAACTAAGGTTGCGAGTTTCTGGATATTGCGGATGCGAGCGAGTGGATGTGTGTTTGCTGATTGAATTCTGTGAGCTCGCGCAGGGGGGAACTCAATTGATGAAGGGCGGCTTTTCGAGCGAGGCGGCGAATTTGGCGCGCGGTTTCAGGCAGCGGCGCGCGAAATCGGCATCGGGCGCGGAGGATTGCAGGGCCATGGAGGCGAGATGGACGACGCGATTGATGAGGTGATATTCCAGGAGCGTCGGACGGCGGGTATCGCAGCTGAAAATTTCCAGGGTGGCGAGGAAAGTTGCGTCGGAGGCGAGGATAGGACTGGAGGAAAAAACTTCCAGGCCTATTTGCAGGGCGCTGCGGGTCATGGAGCAGCTGTGATTTTCGTCGGCTTCGGGGAGCGAGACGATGGAGACCACATTGCCGATGCGGACATCGATCATCATACAGAGTTTGTTGAGGATGCCGGGGAGGGGGGCGCCCAGCGAGATCAGGTCCAAGATCTGGCGTTCGCCGACGAGCTGGCAGCGGCGATGGTCGGTATATTGGCGATGAAAGCGGAAGGCGGCGGGCTGGCGCTTGGTGCGTGCGTGGTCGGACATGATGATGACCTCACTTCCCTGCTGCGATGCCTCTTGCGATGGCTGGCGTTGATTGTGGGAGCGAAGTTGGTCCCTGATTTCTTGCTGCCGGATGTGGCTTAGTTCCTTGGCGATGGCCCGTACAATTCCGTTGCTGAAATCGATCCATTTTGTGCGCAGCTTTTCTGAGATGGGTGGAGTGGCCGGGAGAGGCGCTGCTCCCGGAGAACGGCGGCGCGAATAGCGTTGCAGTCATGCTAGCGGGAGAATGTTAGAGGTTGTGGGCGAGAGGAACTGTTCAATTTTGCACAGTTTGGGTTGGGGTTGGTATCCTGCGAGGGGCGCTGCAGCCGAGCGGCTTGGAGATTCCTGCGGCGAAGGGAGGGGTTATGACCTGGCATGAGTACGTCGCATTCTTTTTTGGGGGATTATTTCTGGTGAATGCAGTACCGCACTTCGTTAGCGGAGTGAGCGGGAGACGGTTTCCATCACCCTTTGCTTCGCCGCCGGGCAAAGGAGAATCTTCGCCGTTGGTGAATGTGCTGTGGGGGGCGTTCAATTTGCTGATTGGATATTTATTGGTTTTTCATGTGGGGGAGTTTTTTATTCGGGAGACTGGGAGTGTGGTGTCGGTGGGGATCGGAGGGTTGGCGATGGCGGTGATGCTTGCGTGGAATTTTGGGAAGGTCTATGGGAGCAGAACAGGCCAGTGACGGAAGCTCGGAAAGCGTTGCGGAGAGGCGAGAATTATTTGTTAGCGTAGGTGTCGGCGCCCAGGAAATGTAGGGAGATGTAGGGCTCGTTGCCGATTACCCAGCTATCGTGGCCTGGAGGGCCGGGCGGAATGTAGAACAGGGTGCCGGCGCGGAGTTCGTGGATGACGCCGTCGTCCATGGCGGCGGTGGCGCAGCCGGAGAGAACCATGCCTACGTGTTCGACGTTGCAGCGGGATGCGCCTACGGTCGGGCCCACGTGCTTTGACCACCGCCAGCCGGGCTGGTAAGTCGCGCGACCGATGGTCATCTGGCCGATGCGGACGATTTCGAATTTACCCTTTTCGAAGGTGCGGATTTCGTCGGGGGATTCGAAGCGTTTCAGGAGTACGTCGAGTGTTGGCGGCATTTTTTCCTCATCAATTGGAAATGTTTGCGGCAACTCCCGGCAGTATTTTAGCGCAAAATGGTAGTGGGGCGAATTACGGCGTGACCAGAGCCGGGGTGAAGGCGCGGCGGACGCGTGGACTGACCAGGTATACGAGCGTGCCGATGTATGCGGCCATGAAGAGCAATTGCGCGACAATCATCGTCGCGGGCGGGTGCAGGACCAGAACGAACGGGACGGCGAGCGTGAGGGCGACGGCGAGGGAAATGGAAGCCATGCAGAGTTGGCGGGCGGTCTCGCGCAATTGCAGGACGCCGATGCCGAGTATCACGTAGATGGCGGCGAGAAGCAGGAACGAAAATCCAGCTCCCAGTGCCATGCCGACGATTGCCGCTGTGACCGGGTCGCGGACTTCCGCGCCAGTGAAACTGATCACGCCTACGAAGAAGCACACCGCCGAGCCCAAGACCAGCAGCGCTGCGCCGAGGAACATCAGGACTGCAATGACCGTGACACCGATGGGACGTTCCATGCTTCCACCTTTTGACCATGGGCAGCACGGATGGCGCGGTTGAGAGGCCGGCTGTTTCTGGCTGGGGGCAGAGTACGCGGGTGAAGCGGGAATATCTGTTCGATATGACACAGTGCCGCGGAAAAGATGGACGGGCGAAAAGCGGGAAGGCGCGCCAGGAAGTCAAAAAAACCAGGGTTCGAAAAACGAAGGATGGGGCACGGGGGCAGTGATTTCAGCATCAGACGACGCACCCAAGTTATGCCTTGCGGCGTATCGGTTTTCTGCGAGAACTTGGACCGCGCTGATTGAGTGCGGCCGCCTTATTGCGCGGCGGCGGGACTGGACGTTGGTACAGGTTACTGCGGGGATATCGACTGAATTCGCAGCGTTGACCGCTTGGGATGGGCGGCATACCTTGAACTGAACAAGGTTTTGAGCCGGAGGTATGCCATGAGCGGACTACTCGAGAAGGCAGAGGTGCGGAATTTCATTTTGTTGCTGGTGATGGGGTTGTGCGCGGCGGCTCTTGTGCCTGCGGCGCGCGGGCAGAGTGCGGCGGGGGCTGCGACTGCAGGTTCGGGTACAGCTCCGGCGCCAGCGCAGAGTTCAGCTGCTGCGAAAGCTGCGGCGGGCCCGGCGACACAGGCGGCGGGTGCGGCAGCGCAGAATTCTTCACCGACTGGCGCTCAGACTGAGCCGCAGATGCAGGATCAGTCGGCGCCGGCGGCCGAATCGTTGGGAGAGGCGGCACGGAAGGCACGGGCGCAGAAGGCGAAGACGGCGACTGCGAAAGTCTATAGCGACGACTCGGTATCGAATTTGTCCGGGCACGGAGTTTCGGTGGTGGGCGACGGGCAGGTCGGAGGCGGGTCGTCGGATTCAGGGAGTGCAGGTGGCGGGGCTGGGGCTTCGTCGGGCGCGTCGGGTGGATCGGGCGCCGCGGGTGGTGGGGAACAATATTGGCGCGGGCGGGCGAATGCGATACGGGCGCAGATGGCGCAGTGCGATCAGAAAATCAGCGAGATTCAGGACGAGATCACCAAACACGGCGCGGTGACAGTGGACCCGATGAGCGGAGCGCAGGCTGGCGTGATTTTCGTTGAGGACCGCAACGCGCAGATCAAGCAGGTGGAACATCAGAAGGAAGGACTGCAGAGCCAGCTGGACGAGCTCGCGGAAGAAGGGCGGAAGGCTGGAGCGGATTCTGGGTGGTTCCGGTAGTGTAGTTTTAGTTTGTCGGTTTATTTGTAGAGGTCAGAGGCAGAGTTGAACGCAGTTAGAATCTGACTGCGATCGGAATGATTTTTTATTGAGTTCCCTTCTGTCTGCATTCCGTTCTATTTCGTTCGGCGCCGCGGAATTCGTTTAGAGCGTGGTCGCGGCAAACGCAACATCGGCACTTCAGCGGCTGCAGCCGCGCGGATTTTCCTTCGGTGAGTGTCGTGGCCGAAGCCAGGACCTAGAAAGATACCTGCGTTGCCCTCATGCGTTGCCTACCGCAAATGACTTAGATGCTTCGTTGCGTTTCATTCTGAGGATTGGGCTGCTGGGGCCCGGAGCTTGGAGTCCGGGCCCTGGCAGCGTTGTACGCACGCGCGATTGGCGCTGGCGATTGTTTAGGCCTAGCGGCGGACCACCTCGAAGGTTAGGGTTGTGGTGTGGGTTACGCCGCCGCCTGTGCCGGTGATGGTGATCGGGTAGGTGCCTGTTGGCGCGGTGCGGGATACGGTTAGAAGCATGCTGGATTTGCCCGAGCCTGGGGCGGCGATGGAACTTGGCGAGAAGCTGATGGTTACGCCAGTTGGTTCGCCGGTGGCCGAGAGGGCGATGGGTGAGTCGAAGCCGCCGGAGACAGCGGTGGTGACTGTGGCGGTGCCGCTCTGGCCTTGACGCAGTGAGCCCGACGTGGGTGAAACGGAGATGGTAAAGGCGCCAGCTGTTGGCGCGGTCACGGTTAGCGCAACCGTCGCGGTATGCGTGATGCCGCCGCCGGTGCCGGTTACGGTGATGGTGTAGGTCCCGGCGACCGTGGTGGAAGCTACCGCTAGCGTGAGCGTGGATGAGCCGGAACCGGGAGCCGCGATGGACGTGGGGCTCAAGGTTGCAGTCACGCCGGTCGGCTGGCCCGTCGCGGTGAGCGCGATTGCGGAGGTGAAACCGCCGGAGACGGTCGTGGTGATTGTGGAAGCGCCGCTGCTGCCTTGGAGTACGGAGACGGAAGCCGGCGAGGCGGAGATTGCGAACGCTGGGGATGTGCTGGTGCCGCCCGCGAGCGCGTTGATCAGACCCACGCCGTTCGGACTGCCCCAGCCCGTGACCAGGTCATAACCAGTGACGGCGGAAAAACTGCCGGAAGTGCCGCTGGTGATGTCGTGGAAGTCCGTCGAGTAGCTGGACGTTATGTTTTGCGCGTAGATTGTTGGGTTGATGAAGCCGATTGTCGGGTCGCCGTTCGAAGCCAGCTGTTGGTTCACGAGCGCAATGTAGCCAGCCCACATCGGCGTCGCGAAGCTGGTGCCGCCGTATTCGTTCGCGGTGCAAGTGGTCTGGTCGGCGCAAACATAGAACGTGAAGTTCGCGTTGGCCGAGACGTCCGGACCATTGCGCAGCGTGGTGGAACCTTTGTTGGTGGAATTGATCACGCCGGAAAGCTGTTGCCACGACGGGATTGGAATTGAGTCGGGCGAGATGCCGCCGCCGCTGTCGGTCCAGGCAGTTTCTGATTTCCAGGCGCCACCGGCGCTGGCAGTAACCAGGTCCGTGCCGCCAACCGAGACGATGTAAGCATTGTCCGCAGGCCACGCTTCGTTACTGGCGGACCAGGTGGAGGAGTCGCCGGAAGCCGCGAAGAAATTCTGACCTTGCGCGGCCATTTTTTGGAAGTAGGGGTTGAGAGTGCTCGGATCTGCAGGAGTCCATCCCCAGGAACATCCGATGGTGGTGGGGAGCGGACTGTGCGTAGTCATGGCGCTGATGATTGCTGTATCCGTCGAGCCGATGTACATGACGAGGCTCGAAAGGCCCGGAGCCATGCCGATGGCTTGGGTCATGTCCAGGGTTTGTTCGGTGTCATCGCAATCGCCGCCGGCTCTGGAATCCACGCAGGAGGTGCTGGTGCCGTCGGTCGAAAGCAGAGTGATGGGTACGTTGTTGGTTTGGCCGACGTTCTTGAAATAGGTGGTCAAGTCGGTCAGGTCGGTGCCCAGAAACTCGAACAGACCGAGGTTTTGTCCGGCGCCGGTGAGGGCCGTGCCGCCGTAGTAGGCGGCGCGCATATCGCTGCCGAGAAAGGAAGCGGATGGGCCCGACCCGGTGGTGGCGTGGGAGACGACGTCTTCAGCGTTAATGCCGTGGGCGTTTGCGTAATCGCTTCGCTTGACGTACAGCGGATGCGGAATGGAGTAGTTGTCCAGTCCGGAGACATGCCAGAGAGCGAATGGCAGGTCGGTGGTGGGCTCGCGATCGGGCGCGTAGAAAATGCGAGATTCGGTGGGATGCTGATAGGTGCGCATCGTCACATGAAAAGCAGATTCTACGGCGGAGACCGGGCCTTTGATCTGCACATCCATGCCATCGCGGGTGCCGCCGACGACGGTGAAACCGTGCGCTTCGGCGAAACGGACGACGGAATCGTAGTCTTGCTCAGTGGGTCCAAATCTTTGCGTGAATTCCGGAACGGTTAGGAAATGACGATAGGAGGGGCTGGAAGGATTGTAGAGCTGCTGCAGAAATGAATCGAGTCCTGCGGAATCGCGTAACGGGAGAACGACATCGAGGGTCATGACCTGTTTCGAGGGAAGTTGTCCGACGGATTTGGCTTCTCCGCTGCGAACGACTTCGCGCACGTGACGAGTGGACATGGACTGCGCTTGGGAAGTCGTCGTGGCGAATGAGAGCAACGACAACAGCGCAGCGATGGTGAGCAGAGACCGACCGAATCTAGGCACCATAGTTTCTCCTTTGCGTGGGATTGTTGCAGAGGGTGTCCGGAGCGATTGCGAGAAGGTGGGCAGCCCCTTTTGTGGAGGTAAGGTACCACCGGAGGGTGTCGAGGGCGAGGGGAATTCGATATTTGATTACGAGTGCGAGTCGTAGCGTGTAAGTGCACATACGGAGAAGGTTGTTATTTTATTCGCTGCCGGAACGGGAATTACCTGAAGTGGATGGAGCGGGCCCAAGTAATTTTTCGTTGCCGGAACAGCGCGGCGGATGAACGCGGATTAGCGCAGATAAAACCGAATGCGGATGAAGCGGTTGGCGCGTTGTAGTTTGTTTACTCATTCTGGCGGAGAGGAGCGATGAAGCGCAGAGTTCGAGGGAAACGCGGGATCGGGGCAATTCACTTTTTATGAAGGGACTCGGCTACCGCCAGTTTGCGGTCTACGTGCGGTTCTGAACGCGGACCTCCGGAATGCAGCAGACAACGTTGACCGATCCCGACGCCACAAGTCGGACAGGGGACCGAAGATAGCTGTTTGGTGGTGAGTTCGTGCATTCGCATTTAGATAGAATGCGGAAAAAGGCGGATGTAAAACAGTTCAATTTGGAACACTTTCCCGAAATAATTGCTGACGGAGCGGAGAGGGCGGACCCGGGGTGCGGATGGGGCGGCGGTTGCGTTAGTCGTGGAGGACAACGGTGAGCAGAGAGTTGTCGATGTGGATTTTGCTGCTGTTGTAGTGGATGAAGCCGAGTTGGCGGAACTTGTTCATGAAGAAATTAACGCGGGAGCGCGTGGTCCCTATCATTTCGGCGAGGGTTTCTTGCGAAACTTTGGGCAAAGATTTTTGCGGATCGCCGGGGGCACCGTAGCGCGCAAGGAGCAGCAGAGTGCGCGCGAGGCGTTTCTCGCTGGAATTGAAGAGCTGGTCGATCAGATCTTCTTCGACGCGGATGTTGCGCGCCAGCATGTAAGCGATGAAGCGGTCCGAGAACTGGTGCTCTTCGTGAAGCACACGAATCATTTCGTTCTTTTCGATGACCAGCACGGTGGTGGGTGCGATGGTAGTGGCTGTGGCCATGCAGCGGGCCTGGCCTCCGAGACATCCTTCGCCAAAAAAATCACCGGGGCCGAGAATCGCAACGACGGCTTCCCTGCCGGTCTGGTTGACTACGGAAAGCTTCATGCCCCCTTCTTGAATGTACATGACGTGTTTAGCGGGATCGCCCTGGGCGAAGATGGTTTCTTTTTTGGCGAACTTGCCAACTCTTCTGCCGAGGCCGGTGGAATCGAGGAAACGCTTCACATCGAAGACGCGGCTTTTCGATTTCGCTCGTGGCGGGGCGTGGCGGAGCTTGGTAGAGACACTTCGACTAGCCGGGGGCACCATGCTCAACATTAGCAGGGCCGGGATTTGCGAATCTGTTCAAAATTGCACAGTTTGGGGGGGGTGCACGACCCTTGGTTTCGATGAATCGATGCGCAAAGTTTCGCCGCATTCATTGTGGGCGTAGATTGGAGCTGCGGCGCTGTCGGATCTCCACCAGGTTTGCCACGTCTTGTGCGGCCACGCGGGGTCAAGACCGGAAACTTCATCGCTCGGGGCGGCGCGATGCGTGAGGCGTTCTAGACTTATCGCGGCGACTTGACGAATTTCCTGATCCGAAGCCTGCAGGAGATCAATCCGGATCGGGACGGCATCTCGAGGTGCGGTGAGCCACATGCTGAAAACTCCTTGAATGCGTTGGCTTCCGGTGGATGCGTTGGGTGATGCCGCGCAGACGGGCGCGGCCGACAAGAAAAATAGTTTGAGAAAACGCGGGTGGCTGGTCACGGGTTCTCCCAGGTGTGCGTGTGCTACATGTTTGACACTGCACTGTGAACAATGCGGCTATCTGAAATTGAATTGGCCTGATTAGGGCTGGAGTTTGGGGGCGGGCGCGGGCGAATTCGGAGTTGGTGGGACGGCGGAGGCGGTGGTGGCGGTTGTGGTGTTGGCGGATGGCGCCGTTGCGGTGGATGTGCTTGAAGCAGGGGTGGCTGGGGCCACGGGTTTGGGGGCGTCTACGCCGGCAGTGCCCGAGCCGAGGCCTAGTTTTTGGAGGCTGGGGGCGTCGATTTTGCCGCTGGAGCTTAGGCCGTTATCGGATTGGAATTTTTGCATGGCTGCTACCGTGCTTGAATCCCACTTGCCGTTGGGGGCGCCTTGATAGTAGCCGCCGTGTGCGAGGGCGGACTGAATTTCGGAGATGCGTTGAGGTGTAGGGGCTTTCTGGGTGGGTTCGCGTTTGGACGAGTGGCGATTCTTGCTGGATTTCTTCTTCTTGGCAGTCGTGGTGGTTGTCGCGGCGCCGGATTGCTGCGGGCTGGGCCCGGGTGAGGAGACGCTCGCAAGATTCAGCAATGCGGGCGCCAAAGCGGACGCCGATGCCGACGCACCGCACGCGTACACGACAGTGGCGAGGATCAACGATGCTTTGATTGAAAGCTTGTTCATTTTTCCCCGCATTAGTTCCCTGCTGCGCGCGGCGGGCTTCCAGGAAGGAAGCATCCGGCGCGGACAGCTAGCCTTATTATGGCGATTTTCCGCTCGGCCTCAAGCTTGGACATCGGCTGCGGCGCGTATCGAGCAACCGGCGCGAATATCGTTAGATGCCGGAAAGCGGGCGAAGTTTGTGTGGGCTTGGCTCTGCGCGTTCTCGCTCCGAGGAAATTGAGCGAGCCGGCCGCGCAGCGGTTTCAGTCCAGATCCCAGAAGTTGACGGGGTCGCAGAACTCGATGCCGATTTGTTTGCGGCCTTCGGAATCGCGGCGGCTGTAGACGACTTGGGCGGTGGCGCGGGAGCCTTTGTCTTTGCGGCAGAGGACCACGGTACCGCCTTTTTCTACGGGGCGGCGGCACAGGAGGGCTGCGCCGTGACGGCTGGTGGAGACGGTCCAGGTTTCCTCATGCCAGGTTTGGTGCGGGTCTTCGCGGCGGAGCCAGACGGCGATGGAGCTGGCGGTGCGCGGGCTGCGGCGGATTTTTTGGGTTAGCTGCGAGACGCGCAGCAGAAAATCGACCAGCCTGGTTTTGGTGTGAGCTTGGGTGAAACGCGGGTCTTCGGCTAGCTTTTCGGCCTGTTTGGCGCAGTTGGTTATGAAGGTTTTGAAAGCTTCGGTGGCGGCGGGGTCGAAGGGGAGATTTCTCAGGCGTTCGTCGCGGGCTTCCAGTTCCGTGATGCAGGCAGGTAGAAAATGGTCGAGGCACAGCTGGCGGCCGTCGAAGTCAATTGCGGCGGTGGCGCTGCAGGAGGCGCCTGCGCACCAGGTGGGCTCTAGGAGAAGCCGAACTTCCGTTAGTGGTCCGAGCTGGTGTTCCATTTCTGTTCTGGATGGTTCCGGCATTGTTACTCCGCTTTTTTCGCGAACACCGATGGCGCACCAGAGTGCGGCGCTAGCAAAGCCACATCAGAACCAACCGCAACGACCGCCCGGTTCGATGAAACCGAACCGGCCGCTACGTCAAAACCCGAGTTGCGATGCAAATCATTCCTTCTCAGACCAAATCCAATGGCCCGGTTAGTCTTTGGCGCGCTTGCCGATACCTTTGGCTAATTCAGCGATGGCGCCGCTGACGAATTCCAGGTGGCTGCGGCTGTAGTGCGTCAGCTCATTGGCGAATTCGTTGGAGGTGGCGGCTGCTTTTAGTTCCAGGGATTTTTTGGCGCTCTCGATTGCGCGGTCGGATTCTTGGCGCAGGCGCGCTTGGGCTTCTGTTTCGTGGCGCGTCGAGGCTGTATTGATATTTTGCATGGTGGTGCTGGCTACGCCACGTGCCAGGCTCTCGAGTTCATCCTGAGCGGAGTCCAGGCGGGCGCGCATGACGATTTCAAATTGTTTTTCGAGGCGCTCGCAGGTTTCTGTGATCTTGGCTGCGGTTTTTTCCGATGATTCGGCTAGAGTTTTTTCCAGCTCCTCGGTGCGTCTGGCGAGGCTGCCGGCAACTTCTTTGGCGTCTTTGAAAGCTGGGGCCATGCGGTCTTTCAGGCGGACGACCAAACGCTCCACGGCGTCCTGGTGAAAAGTTTCAAGCGTCCGTTGCAGGCGCTCGAGCGAATTGGCGAAAAGCGTTTCGGAGAGGACTTCGACTTCGCGCTGGCGGGTTTCGATACGCTGCAGCGATTCATCGAAGTCGGCTGTGATTTTTTGGGCCCACTTGGAGTGCAGGGTTTGCGCGCTGTCCTGGCTGGCTTGCTGAATTTGTTTCAGGCATTGCGTGGCCCAGTCACCGGCTTGCTGTGCAGCGACCTGGACGAGGATGGTTTTGGCGTCGTCGCGGAGGCCGGCGCGAATTTCGGTTACGAGCGATGAGGTTTTTTCGCGCACGGCTAAGGCCGCGGCTTCAGAAATCATTAGTTCCATCTGCTGCTGGAATCCGCCCATGAGCGGAGCGAGCGCGCGATTTCCGGTGGGCAGAGGCTGGGTGCGCGGCAGTTCGCTGGCGGTGATGAGTCTGGCGCGTTCAGGTTTCGTCGCGGCTAAGGCGATTTCAGGGCGCAGGACCGCGACGGGCTTGGCCTGGACTGGTTCCGGGCCGCGTTTGCGTGTTTCTTCTTCAGCGAACTGCAGCCAATCGGCGGGCGGCGCGGGGATCGCCCAAATGTTCTGCGGACTTTCAAATTCGACGGCGGTGTAGAGAGGGCCGCCGGTATCGGAGTCGCGTTGGATCCATTTGACGCGGCCGCGGGCGGAGATTTTCGCGGAGCCATTGGTTTCGGGATGCAGCTCGAGGGTAACGAGCGCGTCGGGGAGGACTTGATATTTGGACGGATATTTACATCCGTGGCAGCTGATGGTGAGCGTCGAGACCTTTTCGCTGTAAGGTCCGCGGCGTGCGTCAACACCAGAGACGGTGACGAGCACAGCTTCATCGCGACGTGTGCTACGGCGAGCTGCGCGGTACGAATTTCCGGCAGCTGAACGGTTCGCCATAAACTCCCCTTAGAGGCTGGAGTTATAGAATAGAGCAGTCGGTGGTCGGTGGGGATGGTAAACGAGCGGCGGCGATTCAATCGGTTACTGTACTTTGGTACAAGTAGGCGGCTATGCCAACGGACATGTGGAGAGTGCGCGGTTTGATTGGTGCTCGCTCTCTTTCTGTGGCGCGCGAAGCAAGAGAGTTAGCGGTAGCATGGCGCGGGGGAATTGCGGTTGACGGTTGACGGTTGGCGGTTGGCCGCTCGGAGAGACGGATGGCTGAGGAGATTTTATCGCACGAGGATGCTGGTCGGCCGAAGGCCTGGCTGGCTTGGAGCAGCGGGAAGGATAGCGCCTGGGCTTTGCACACTGTACGCGAGGCTGGCTCATTTGATGTGGTTGCATTGTTGACGACTGTGAATCGCACGCATGGGCGCGTGGCCATGCATGCTGTGCGGGAGAATTTACTGGAGATGCAGGCTGCAGCGGCGGGATTGCCGTTGATCAAGGTTGCGATTCCTTCGCCTTGTCCGAATGAGATTTATGAAGCGGCGATGAGCGAGGCGATGGGGCGGGCGCGGGATGGAGGAGTGCGGCATGTGATTTTCGGGGATCTTTTCTTGGAGGATATTCGGGCTTACCGGGAGAAGCAGCTTGCTCGGTGTGGACTGACTCCCGTGTTTCCTTTGTGGGGGATCGAGACGCGGCGGTTGGCGGAGGAGATGCTCGCTGGCGGCCTTTCTGCATATTTAACGTGCGTGGATCCGCGGAAGTTGGAGCGCGGGTTTGCTGGGCGGCGGTTTGATGCGGAGTTGCTGGCGGATCTGCCTGAGGGGGTGGATCCTTGCGGCGAGAATGGGGAGTTTCATACTTTCGCCTGCGCGGGGCCGATGTTCCGCGCGGATGTAGCGGTTACCGTGGGCGAGCGTGTGGAGCGCGATGGGTTTGTGTTTGCGGACTTACTGCCACAGAGCGCGGCGGCGTGAATTCGGTGCGCTACTTTGCGAACTAGATCCTTCCCTACCGAGCCCGCGCCAGCGACAGCGCGCGAGTTTTTACTGCGCCAGGATTGTCGGCACTGCGCCGGCCAGGAACAGGGTTAGGACGCGGTCGCTGTCGCTGTGGCGGGCTACCTTGAATAGGACGTCTTGGCCCGGATGGAGCTTGGCCATTTCGGATTTGTAGTCGCTTAGGCCGTTGATGGGGACGTGATTGATCTCGGTGATTACGTCGCCGCGAGCGAAGTCTACGTCTTCGGCGAAGCTGGCTGGTTCGACTTCGGTGACGACTACGCCGGTTACTTTGGACATGCCGAGCTTGCGCGACAGATCGGGAGTTAATTCTTCGACGTGCAGACCGAATTGGCCGGGCACGTCGGACTGATCCGGCTGATCTTCTGCGGCTTGTGCGACTTGCGGGAATATTTTCGAGCGGTCGGCAACCGTCAGCGCGACTTCTTTGGTTTGTTTGTTGCGGACGTAGCGCACTTGCACGGATTGGCCGATTACGGTTTCCGCGATGGGATTTACCAGGTCAGCGCCGGTGTGCACCGGTTGGCCATTGATATTGGTGATGACATCGCCGGGTTGCAGGCCGGCTTTATCAGCGGGGCTGCCTGGCTCTACGGCTTCGACGACGATGCCGTAGGGGACGCCCAGCTCCTTCATGAGCACGGGATTATTGCTGCGATCTTCCTGGAAAGTGATGCCGATCGAGCCGCGAGTGACTTTGCCGTTGGTGATGAGCTGATTGTAGACGTTGATTACCGCGGTGGAAGGCAGCGCGAAGCCCACGCCTTCGAAACCGCGGCTGCCAGTATAGATGGCAGTGTTGATGCCGATGACTTCGCCGGCCATGTTGACGAGCGGGCCGCCGGAATTTCCAGGATTGATAGCTGCGTCCGTCTGAATGAATCGCTGAAACTGGTGGCCGACGTTGGAGCGATCTTTCGCGCTGATGATTCCGGCGGTGACGGTGGAATTCAGGCCGAAGGGACTGCCGATGGCCAGGACCCAGTCGCCGACTTGCACGCCGTCGGAATTGCCCAGCTTGGCAACCGGTAGTTCGCGATCGGCGTCGATTTTTACGACGGCGAGGTCGGTGTCTTTATCGAAGCCGATGACGCGAGCGCTGTATTTGGTGGAATCGCCATCGAGCGCCACTTGAATTTTGGTGGCTTGGTCGATTACGTGATCGTTGGTGAGGATGAAACCTTTTTTGTCGACGATTACACCGGAGCCGAGGCTGCGCTCGGCGTCGGGGCTGTTATCGGGCGCGTCGAAGAAGCGGTCGAAGAATTCCTGGAAGGGATCGCCGAATTTTTTGGGCGTCTTGCCACCTTTGGGCTTTTCAATTACTTGCGTGGTGGAGATGTTGACGACGGCGGGGCCGAGTTTTTTGGAGATGGTGGAGAAGGCGTTGGAAAGCGTGATGGGATCGGGTACGGCAAGCAGCGTGGCGCCGGTGGCGGTCTGGTCGTGCGTGGCTTGCACGTGTCCGGAGATTATTGTGCCGATGATGATGCCGATGCCGAGGGTGAAGACGACGAGCAGCGTGGCGAAGATTTTGCGGCGGCGCATCCAGCTGAATAATTCTTGAAATTCAATGCCCATTCCGGTGCTCCTTCTGCGCTGCGAATCTTTGACTGCCCGTATGGCGGAGAACAAAACCTGGTGGAGTGCGCCGAAATGAGAGTATATACCACGCGATTCTACCCGGCAATGCGCGCGGAGACGCGGTTTGCTCTTGGAGGCAACGGCGGAGCCGGCAGCGCCGCTCGAATAGCAGGTCCCTGTCTTCGTCCGGCGCCTTTCCGTCCCGCGACTGCGGGGCGGGAAGGAAAAAGCGCGGGACTGCGTTCGGGATGACACGCGATTATTTGCTTCGAGCGGCGCGAGATTGGGGGTGGTCGAGGGACACGTCGAGAGACATCCGTATGTCGGGACGGGAGCGTCAGAGAGCGCGGGGGCTCGGGGTCATGGGCTGGATCTAGTGTTGAGTTTCCGGTTCGGAGCCGTCTTCTGGGGTGTCCAGAAATTCCGGGACGCGCAGGCCGCCGGGAGTGCCGACGCCTTCATCCCAGGCAATGCCGTCGTCCGAGACGCCGCCGGGAACTCCATCTACTTTCTTTTCCAGGCGGCGTTCCGCCTTGGCGCGCGCCTTATCCTGGCGCTTCATTTCCTTTTGCCGCTTCTTGAATGTTGTCGTCATTACGATCTCCTGAAGGGGTAGAAGTTATGGACGATTTCGCATCCGGCGAAATGCGCAGATGCGGGTGTTACCAGCGAGGCTCGCGCGGCTGACGCGCGACTTCGCGATAATCCTCGTTCGAGAATCTTTCTTTTTTGCCACCGCCGGTGTTGCCGCCACGCGGACCGCCGCTATTGCCGCCGCGATCACCGCCGCTGCCACCACGCTCGCCGCCCCCGCTCCCGCTGCCACCACGCGGTCCGCGCGGACCTCCGCCGGATTCAGATTTCGGGCGTGCTTCGTTTACCTTCAGATTGCGGCCGCCGACGTCTTTGCCGTCCAGAGCTGCAATGGCTTTGGCTGCTTCGGCGTCATTGGGCATTTCGACAAAACCGAAACCGCGCGCGCGTCCGGTCTCGCGATCGGTGGCGACGTGGACGCGGGCGAGTTGGCCGAAGGGCTCGAAGAGCGCGCGGAGGTCGTCCGCGGTGGTCTGAAAGCTCATATTGCCAACAAAAAGATTCTTCATGTTGATTCTCCTGAGCAAGCCACAACCGTCGCTTCGGCAAACAACCAGCGCAAACCCGAACCTGAAGCTGCTGTCGTGCAACGAAAGGAATATAGACTGCGCGGTGCCCGGATGCCAAACACGCTCCAGGAGGCGCGCAAGGACTGCAAAACTCAAACAGCGGAAGACTCATTCTAGCATGATTGTATAAAGTTGTCGCGGCGAAGGCGCTGAAGGGCGGTTGCGCGCCGCTTCAATCCTCGCGCATTAGAATTGCCGGGTCGATTGCCAGGGCGCGGCGGGCTGGGATCCAAGTGGCCAACAGGCCGAGTAGCAGCATCGCCAGAACTACGCCGGCCAGGACTACGGGATCGCGCGGAGTTGCTTGATATACGACGGAAGCAAGCACTCGGCTGGCCAAAATTCCCAGTAGCAGGCCTGCGGTGGAACCGACGGCGAGCAGCTTGAGTGCGCGACCCAGGCTGCTTGCAACACTTCTTTGCGCTGCGCGCCCAGGGCGATGCGAATTCCCAATTCTCTCAGGCGCTTGCTGACGGAGTAAGCGGCCATGCCGAAGATTCCGGTGACGGAGAGGAGCGCGCCTATCAGGCCCAGGACTCCGAGCGAGAGCGCGGCCATGCGGGAGGCGAACAGAGGACGATCCATTTCTTTGATCCAGGATTGGATGTATAGCGGCAGGGCTGGATCGAGGTCGCGCAGCGTGTTGCGGATGGCTGGGGCGAGTTGTTGCGCGTCGTTGCTTGCGCCTAGGCGAGTGGACCTGCTGGCCGTCGAACGGACCACCATCCAAGTTTCGCTCGAGGGCGACCGATGAGCGCGGCTGTTTTTTGCCAATCCTTGCGGGACATCCGTTTTTTGTTTCATGGCGTCGCCATTTGGGTTTCCAACAGGACAATGACATACTTCCTTTGGGAAAGCAACAGGTAAATTTTCTCGTGGGTTTAGCGGCGGGCGGAGCCTGGTGCGGCGCCGGAGGTGGCGGGGCGGTCGCGCCAGAATTTGGGGGCTGGCATTATGAATTCGATGGCAACTTGGGTCTTGCCCATGAAACTGGAACCGAGGCAGGCGACGCGGCAGAGCAATTCTTCGTTGGTGTTGACGTTCTCGACGCGCACGATTTGCTGGACGTTTACCTTGGCAGCTAGCAGGATGAGGGCGCCGTGCGAATTGACGATGATGGTGTGGGTCTTTTCTTCGACGGAGTTCTTCTTGGAGTCCTGGAGGCGCACCAAGACGGGAATACGCACGTGGATACGTTTGCTGCGGCGCCGATTCTGAGGCGCCAGGTCGTCTGGGTGGATGGACACTGGACAACGTTAGCAAGTACGTGTTGAGTTCTCAACGGTTAGCGGCGGGGTGTGCCGTTAGAGATATTGGGGAAGGCGGTGTTGCCCAAGCAGCAGACCACAGGGGGTTTGTTCGATAACGGCGGGCGCGCGTGCGCGAGATTTCGGGACTTGATTTTTGCCTCCGGATTTAATCCAGATGGTGGACAAGCACGGCGCAGGGGATGGTGCAGGGGGTGCGGGAGGCCGCTATGCGACGAATTCGGTACCGGGTGGCGATGAGTTTGGACGGGTATATCGCTGGGCCCCAAGGAGAGTTCGACTGGATCGTCGCGGATCCGGAAATGGACCTCGGCGCTCTTTTCCAGCAGTTTGACACCTTGCTGGTGGGGCGCGGGACTTTTGAGTTCATGGTGAAACACGGACGGGCGACGGTGCCGGGGATGAAAATAATCGTGTTTTCGCGCACGCTGCAGCAGCGGGACTATCCGGACGTGATGATCGTGGCCGATAAGGCAAGGGAAACGGTAGCCGCGCTGCGCGCGCAGCCCGGCAAGGATCTATGGCTGTTCGGCGGCGGCTTGCTGTTTCGCAGTTTTCTGGACGCGGGACTGGTGGACACGGTTGAAGTCGCGGTGATTCCGGTGCTACTGGGCGGAGGGATTCCGATGCTTGCCGCACGGGCCGAAAGGGCCAAGCTGAAATTGACCGGGCACAAGGTGTACGGGAGCGGAATCGTGCTATTAGAGTATTCGAAGCAGGGATATTCTTAGGAACATTCCAGAAAATAAGCCGCTGCGCGCAAATCGCTGGCGCAAGCAAAATCTCATCCTCGACAGGTTCTCGCGCGCGAGGTATTATCGCGGCATGAGAATTTCGGCACGCAACCGGCTGGTTGGCAAGATTGAGGAATTGCAGATCGGCGACCTAATGGCGCACGTGGTGGTGGCTGTGGGCGAACATGTAGTGGAAAGCGTGATTTCGCGCCGCAGCGTGGAAGAAATGAATTTGCAAGTCGGCGATACGGTTGCGGTCGTGGTGCAGTCCACGGATGTGATGCTGCAAAAGGCCTAGGGTTGCCCCTACCCGGTTCAGGCGCCGTGGAGTTTATTAATTGAGGGTTGCTTCGCTTTGCGCGGGTACGGGCACGGGCTTGTAGCCGCAACGGGACCAGACAGCACGGGCCATCTTTCGTGAATATTTCCACACGCCAATCCGGAACCGCAACCATCGTGGACATCAACGGCGACGTGACGCTATACAATTCGCCGGAGATCCGCAAAACGCTGATGGACGCATTGAATAAGAAGGGTACGCAGCGGGTGATTGTGAACATGTCCGGCGTGAATTACATCGACAGCGCGGGCGTGGCTTCCTTGGTGGAAGGATTGAAACTGGCGCGCAGTTTGAAGAACGGGTTCGCGTTGTATGGATTGAACAAGCACCCGCGGGAAGTGCTGGAGCTGACGCGATTGAGCAAGGTGTTCGAGATTTATGATAATGAGAGTGAAGCTGTAAGCGGAGCTGCTCCTCCGCCGCCTGCGCAGTCAACTACGTAAATCCCCTCTGGTACTTCCGCGCAAAATGTCTGCGCGATCTGTCTGGACAACCGGAACGATCCCGGTCCCGCCTTATGGGACCGCCGCTACAAATTCAGCTGCCTGGACGCGTGGGAATGTACAGCCAACAGTGGTAGCTGTGCCAGGAAAAACTACGCGAGACGGCTCCTAGTGCGGATCGTTCTCCTCGATGATGGGGAGATTGGCCGCGATTTGCAGGTCCACGATCAGCTGCAATTGATGTTCCACCTGGAAAAAGCGTACGGCGATGGTGGAGGATAGAGCTTTCTTCATGGTGGCGTAATATTTTTCGCGCAGGGCCATGCGCTTTTCATCGAGCTGCATGATGCGCTGGGCGAGCTGGTCGGCTTTCTCGTCGGTCATGTTGGCGAAATTCTGGGAGTAGTCGGCGACAAGGGCGAGCTTGTCGGCGGTGAGCCTGGTTTGCTCGGCCTGATATTCGCGATAGATGGGCCAGAAGATGGCGGATTGCTGGTCGTTGAGTTCCATGGTTTCGCGGACGATTTGTTCTTTTTTCGCGCTGAGATCGGCGTGGAGAAGCTGGATGTAGGCCTGGGTGTTGAGTTCTTTGCTGCGCGCGGGATCCTGGACGTGGGTTTGCTGCGCGCACAGGCTCGCTGCAGCGGCAAGAGCCAGCGCGAGTGCGGCGAATCGAATCCACGTACGTGCGCTCGTACGTGCGTTCATGCGTGTGCTGGTAGCTGTGGTCATAAGTGCCTCCGAAACATTATTTATATTGCGCGGGCGCGGCGGCGCTGAATTTATGGCAGGGCCGGGAGCGTCACGGGTTGCTCGAGCGTGAATTGCAATTGCGTTTCGGCGGGGATTTGAATTTGCTTGCCTTTCTGCACGACCGAGCCCACGCCGCCGGCGACCGCGCCGATCGCCGCGCCCATTCCCGCATTTCCAGCAATGGCGCCGATCGCCGCACCTAATCCCGCGCCTCCGAACAAGCGGAATGCCGAGCGGTGGCTCGAGCTTTTGCCTTCGGTGTCAAATGTAGTGGTGACGATGGGATACGGAATCCCGCCAATCACCAGCTGCGTCAATTGCAGGATCAATTTCGATCTGCCCGTAGCGCGGCCTGCTGAATTTGCCAGCAGTACCTGGCCGTAAACGGGCGAGCCGATGCGGGCGACGATGGTTCCATTGACGGCGAGATTTGTGGAGAGCGTGGCGGAAAATATCTGGCCGGTTTGGGTGTAGTCGGTGTCCAGCTCGTCGGTGGTTTGGATCAGGATGTCGCTGCCGGCCGGGAGCGTGACCATTTGCGCGGCTTGCGGCGGCGCAGTTGGCACAGGACCAAAGGCAAGCGAGGCTACCTGGTCGGGCGGATAGGAATTTGTGATTCCATCCGCGCTGGTGAATTGAACTCCTTGCGGAGTGCGGGTGACGAATTGGCCGTAGATTACCTGGCCATTGGTCAGGCGAAGCGTGTCGGCCGCAGCGGCGAACGCCAGCGCGAGGCCGAAAGTGGCTAGGAGCAGGATTCGTAATTTCATGCGCCCTCTTTTTTCCCAGCGCTCTACCGCAGCATGACGCGAGGGATTCTCCGGAGCAATATAATCGGAAATTTGCAGGCTTCCAACTGCTGATTGTTGCTGCGGATTGCTTTCTGGCGCGATCGGCGCTGGGGCCAGCTGGCGTACTCACATCGGGCGAGCTCCAGGAAAAACCGTGGGGCGGGTTCGTTGCTTCGCGCGGGGAAAGTGGACTAGAATGCGCGACATGTCGCATGAAACGTTCCGCGTAGTTTCGCAGCCGGGCCATCGTGCAGGGCAGCAGATTTTGGTGTTGACGGGCGCGTTCACCTCCTCGGCGTCAGCGATTTTTGTGGATGCGGTGGCGGCGGCGGATGCGCCGCGTCTGATTCTGGATTTGACCGAAGTGCCCATGGTGGATTCGATGGCGGTGGGGGCGCTGGTGCGCGCCTTTGTCTCCTGTCACAAAACCGGGCGGAAGCTGGCGCTGGTGGGATTGAATCATCGCGTGCACAACGTGCTGCACTTGACGGGGATTGCACCGCTTTTTGACACCTATGCGACGATCAGCGAAGCGGAAGCGGGATTGGCTTAGCGCGCAATTCTCTTGCGGCATTTCGCTGGCGCGTGATTCTCGCCTCAGGAAATTATAACCGACTCGCCATTCCCGCAATCGTATATGCTGCTACGCAGAGGGCGCCGAAGCAAAGGACGATTTTATGAAGAAAATAATGCTCATCGGATCGAGCGGAATGATTGGGCAGCGCATTCTGCATGAGGCGCTGAATCGCGGGCACCACGTGACGGCTCTGGTGCGCGACACTTCGGGAACGGGGGAGCATCACGCGCAACTGGACTATCACACGGGCGACATTTTCAAGCCGGAGACGATCGCGACGGCAGCGGTGGACCATGATGTGGTGGTGAGCGCTTACGGGCCGGGCAAGGGCGACCCGAGTTTGGAGATGAAGGCGGCGCATGTGTTGATTGAGGCGCTGACGCGCGTGGAACCGATTCGCTTGATTGCGGTGAGCGGCGCGGGAAGCCTGGAAGTGAAACCGGGCGTGCAGCTGGTGGATACGCCGAATTTTCCGGCGGAGTGGAAGGCGATTGCGCTGGCGCACCGCGAGGCGCTGGAGGTTTATCGCAAGGCGGGAATGGCGGAGTTCGACTGGACGGCGGTGAGCCCGGCGGCATTAATTGAGCCGGGTACGCGGACGGGAAAATATCGTACAGGGACAGATCAGTTGCTCGTGGACGACAGGGGCAAGAGTTACATTTCGGCTGAGGATTTTGCGGTGGCCGTGCTGGATGAAATTGAAAAGCCGCGTTTCCAGGGGCAGCGGTTTACTGTCGCGTACTGATGGCGGAGCAGCGGGTCTTTTTGTCGGCGGAGTGGCGCGATCTGGTGATGTTGAATTACGAAGTTGATGCGGAGATTTTGCGGCGGTACTTGCCTGTTGGAGTTGAGCTGGACACTTTCGCGGGGCGGACGTTCGTAAGTCTGGTCGGTTTTCAGTTTCTGCGCACCAAGCTTGGCGGATTCCTCGCAGTCCCCTTCCACAGCAATTTCGACGAAGTGAATTTACGTTTTTACGTGCGGCGGCGTGAGGGCAGCGAAGTGCGCCGGGGCGTGGTGTTTGTGCGCGAACTGGTGCCGCGGATAGCCATCGCTCGCTTCGCGCGGCTGATGTACGGCGAGAAATATGATTCTTGCCCGATGTGGCATCGCATCGCGCGCCATGCGGACGGGCTTGCGGCGGAATATGGGTGGAGCTGGCGCGGAGGACAATTTCAGTTGAGCGCGCAGGCAAGCGGCGCGCCGTCGCCAGTGGCCGATGGGACGCTCGAGAGTTTCATTACCGAGCACTACTGGGGATATTCGGCGAAGAGCACAGGCGAGAGCATCGAATATCGCGTGTCGCACGATCCCTGGCGCGTGTGGGTGAGCAAGGATGCTGGGTTCGAAGGCGACAGCGGCGCGCTTTATGGATCCGGCTTCGCTGAAATTCTCGGTCGCGCGCCTGACTCCGCCTTTATTGCCGAAGGCTCGCCGGTGCTGGTGCACAGGGGCCGACGAATCGAGTAAGCATCCCGCCGCACCGCTTGCGGATTCTCGCTGAACGATTCCTGCTTGACATCCCGGCTGTTCATCCGCGCTACGCGGCGTCCCATGTGCGGACATCTGGCCTCGGCGTGGTTCTCCACACTCAAAATAACTCATGTGCGATCAGCGAGGTAGCCGTGGGCCAATTTGGAAGCGAAGATGCTATGGACGGGACAGGCCATTTCCCGCGTTCACAACCAACATCGTGGAGGACCCATGGGGACGATTGTTCAGGACATTCGGGTGGCGGCGCGGATGTTGCTGAAGAATCCCGGGTTCAGTGTGGTGGTAATTTTGACGCTGGCGCTGGGGATTGGAGCGAACACGGCGGTGTTCAGCATCGTCAATTCGTTCCTGTTCAGTCCGCTGCCCGTGAAAGACGCGGGGCGGCTGATCGTGATGGCCTATGAGGACCCCAAGGCCGCGTTTCCGCACGAGGTTTCCAACGCAGACTTGCAGGATTTCGCAGCGCAGAGTCAAGTGACGTCTGACATGACAGCGTTTCTGGTGAACTTCGCGGGGCTGAGCACGGGAAATCGCAGCGAACGCGTTTTTGTGACGTTCGCGAAGGGCAATTATTTTTCGGCGCTGGGGATTCAGCCGGCTCTGGGAAGACTTTTTCTGCCGAGCGAGGGCGAGACGGCTGGAGCGGACCCGGTGATCGTGCTGGGTTATTCGTATTGGATGCGGCGGTTCAACGGAGACCCGGCGGTGGTGGGCAAGAGCGTGAACTTGAACGGGCAGCCGGTGACGATTATTGGAGTGGCGCCCAAGCCATTTTTCGGGACCTTCTACATTGTGGATTCGGAAGTGTACGCGCCGTTGGGATTGTTTGCGAGCAGCGCCGGGTCGGTGGACATACTGACGGATCGCACGCAGAGGCAGTTGCGCGTGCTGGCACATTTGAAACCCGGCATTTCGATCGCGCAGGCGAGCGCTTCTCTGCAGGCGATCGCCAACAATCTGGCGCGCGAGTATCCACAAACGGATGCTGGACTGAAGATGGATTTGATTCCAGAAAAGCTGGCGCGGCCGGAGGCGGCGTCGGCGAGTTTCTGGCCGGTGATCGCCTCGGTATTCATGGGCTTGGTGGGACTGGTGATGCTGGTGACTTGCATGAATGTGACGAACCTGCTGCTGTCGCGCGCTTCGGTTCGTGCGAAGGAAATGGCGGTGCGCGCTTCGTTGGGAGCCGGGCGCATGCGATTGTTTCGCCAACTGCTGACCGAGAGTTTGCTGCTTGCCGGGCTGGGCGCGCTGGGCGGCGCGGTAATGGGTGCCTGGCTGATGAAATGGGTGGAAAGCATCCGCCTGCCCGGCGACATGGCGCTGCGCACGACGCAATCTTTTGACTGGCACATGTTCGCGTTCGTTGGCGCGCTGGCTGCAGCCTCGGGGCTGCTCGCGGGCCTGGTTCCGGCATGGCGGGCGACGCGGATTGATTTGAACGACGCGCTGCGTGAAAGCGGCAGGAGCAACACAAGCGGGAGCGGGCACAACCGGGTGCGCAGCATTCTGGTGGTGGCGCAGACGGCCGGGTCGCTGGTGGTGTTGATTATGGCAGCACTTTTTCTACGCAGTCTGCAGCAGGCGCAGAAGGCCGATCTGGGATTCAAACCGGAGCACGTGTTGAACCTCGCGATGGACGTGCATGAACTGGGTTACGACGAGGCGCGTGGCATGAATTTCTATCGCGAGCTGGGCAGCCGCGTGCGTGCTTTGCCTGGGATCGATTCCGCGGCGTTCGCTTATTCTGTGCCGATGGGCTACTACACAGCCGGGCGCAATCCGCTGTGGAACGAATCGCAGCACGGCGTGCCGGCGAGCCAGGTGCCGACGGTAGGGTTCAACAAAGTGGATGCGGATTATTTCCGGACGATGGGGATTGAAATTATCAGGGGGCGGGCGATTGACGAGCGCGATCAGAGCACGACGCCGCTGGTGGCCGTGGTGAACGAATATCTTGCCGCGAAACTTTGGCCGGGGCAGGACGCGATCGGGCATCACTTCCGGCGCGGGATGGACGACGCGGCGGACATCGAAGTGGTGGGTGTGGCGAAATATAGTAAGGGCGTGTTTATCGCCGAAGATCCTGGACTTTATTACTATGTTCCGTTGACGCAGAATTATTCTTCGGTGCGCGTGCTGCACATTCATAGTTCGCTGCCTGCGGCAGACATTGCGCGCGAGGTGCAGGCGCAGGTGCATGCGCTCGATCCGAATCTGGCCGTTTTTGACGTGATGCCGATGACGGAATCTTTACAAGGCGGCAACGGGTACTTCTTCATGCGCATCGCGGCGACTTTTGCGGGGGCGCTCGGGGGACTGAGTTTGCTCCTGGCGGTGGTGGGAATGTATGGCGTGATTTCCTACGCTGTGAATCAGCGGATTCACGAGATCGCGGTGCGGATTGCGTTGGGCGCGCAGAAGCAGAATATTTTTGCCATGGTAATTGGGCACGGATTGAAATTGGTGGTCGCGGGGTTGCTGATGGGAGTGGCGCTAGCCGCGGGGCTGTCGCGATTTCTGTCAACGCTGCTCGTGAATACAGGGGCGATGGACCCGCTGGCTTACGCCTCGGCTTCCCTGCTGCTGGTCGTAGTGGCGGCGCTCGGTTGTTACGTGCCGGCGCGGCGCGCGGTGCGCGTGGATCCGATGGTGGCATTGCATTACGAGTAGCGTCGTTGCGCAAGAGGCGATTTTTCTTCCGAGCGGGGCTTTACAACGGGCCGACCTGCGGGTGGGGCGCTAGGGGAGCGGCTTATGAAAACTTCTGTTTGCCTGTGCGTGCTGGCGTTTTTGGGTTTGGGATTTGCTGCTTACGGGCAGGGCGCTACCCCTGCTGCGACGGCTGGTACCGCTACGGCAATTGACGCGCCGGAGTTGCAAGCGCGGCGTCGTGCGGCGCTGGAAAAAGTTCCGGATGGAATTATTTTGCTGCGCTCGGCCTGGGGTTTGAAGCATTGGGACGAATCCGGATTCCATCAGGATCCCAGCTTCTACTACTTCACCGGTTTGGCTAACGCGCATGCGGCGATCTTGGCGCTGGACGGTACAAAGAAAGAATCGTGGTTGTTTGTGTCGCCGCGGATGCCTTTGGGCGCTGACTTGCATGGCTTCGATTCGGTTTTTTTCGATCCGGGCGCGCAGAGTGAAAAGGAATTGGGGATTGATCACGTTGTCGCGTGGGATCAGTTCGCCAGCTTCATCGAATCGCTGCGCAAGGATAATCCCAAGCTGATTTTGTACACCGACCGCGGCGGGCAAACGGGTTGGATGGCTGGCGACGATAGTCTGGGGACACCGCCGGGGCTCGGTCCGCTGCAAAATCCCAATGTGGTGTGGACGAATATGCTGCGAGCGCATTGGGCGGACCTGGAAGTGAAGAATGCGTTTGGAATTCTGGACGAAGTGCGGTCAGTTAAAACGGCGACGGAAATTGCGCGGATGCGCCAGGCGGCCGCGGCGACGGCGGAAGGATTCTGGGCTGGGGTGCGCGCGATCGGTCCGGGAAAAACGCAGAGACAGGTGGAAGGCGCGGTGCTCGATGCTTGTTTGACGGCTGGATCGGATGGGCCTTCTTTGTGGCCGTGGGTGCGTTCGGGGCCATACACTTTGGAAAATGCCTTGTTCGAACCGTTTGTGGATTATCACAACCTGGATCGCCAGATGTTGGCCGGTGAAGTAGTGCGGCTGGATCTGGGTTGCGATTTCCAGATGTACAAGGGTGATTTCGGGCGGACGATTCCGGTGTCGGGGCATTTTGACGAAGGACAGCGCGAGACGATGGAGCTTCTGAATGGCGCTTACCTGGCGGGCGTCGATGCGTTGCGGCCGGGCGGTTCGTCGATGGATGTTTTCAAGGCCACACTGGCGTACATTGCGCAGCATCAGGGTGCATTGAAGACAGCGATGGCGAAGGATGCGGCAGCCGACGCGCTGAGACGAAAGGGATATGCTTTGCATGGCTTGGGGATTGATATGGCCGAGGGGGCGCCGAAAACCTTTCAGGCCGGAAATGTGCTGTGTTACGAGCCGCAGCTGACTGCGGGCAATCAGGCTTTTTTCGTTGAGGATACTTTTCTGATTACGACTGCAGGGCATGAGGTTTTGAACCCCGCGTTGCCTTATTCTCCTGGGGATATTGAGCGAGCGATGACGTCGCACGCGCAGCATTAGGAATTAGCCTTCGTCGACGCTCGCTCGCAGGCGCTGCAGAAAGCAGATGCTTCTCTGAATCCAGGGCCCGTCCGGCTGTCGCGGAGCGAGAAAGTTAGAGCGCGGGACTCGGCTCGGGATGACACGCAACATTTTTTTCGGCGGGGTCAGCGAGAGCGTTCTGCTTCCTTCGATTCCCTTTCCAGCGCCAGAAACGTCGTCTGTACGATCGGTGCGTGCGGCCCGGAAGAACTTTCGCTCTTTGATTTGCGTTCGTGCTTAGCTTCGCTCTTGGAGAAAACTTTCGCGGCGAGCAGCATGGCCGCAAGCGTGCCGCTCAATAGCGCGATCTGCTCCCAGCCGCTTATGATGGATGCGTTACCCAGCAGCGTCAGTCCCGCAAAGCAGCAAAGCAGATGAACGCAAAACACCTGCAGAGATGATTGGCCCATCAGGACCAGCGGGCCGACTGCCAGCGGCTTCCAAATCTTTTGCGTGACGATCAGCAACATGGCCAAGGCGGTAAAATCCACCAGGCGCAGCGGGCCCAGGTGCCATTTATCGAAGAGGAATTCGGTTGGGCCCAGCACCAAGCCGTGTTCGATGGCGCGCCGCAATACAAAACAGATCACGGCGATTAAGGCCGCGGGAATCACCGCGCGCTTCGCCCACCTTTCAATGGGGAGATTATTCTGCGCCCAGCGCACCCCGAGCCAAACGCCGCCGATCCACAAGAATTGCCAGGCCCATAGATCGAAGGAACCCATTTCGTTCAGAGGAATGTGCGCCGGGATAATTTTCGCGGCGACTTTATAGGCATCGGCGCGCAGGCCGAATTGCGCGAGCGCCCAGAGGGAGAAACCTGTCCACAGGATAGGATTCCAGCCGATTCTGCGCGCAAGGAGCAGAGCAGCCGAGGTGAACACCAGAAAAATGATGTACATCGGCAAAATATCGAGCAGCGGCGGACGGTAGATCAGCAGGAAGGCTTCGATGACGGAGCGTTTGGGGCCAGCCATGAAGTAGAAATCCAGAAGATTATGCAGGCCCGGGCGATTGCCGCGCGAGGCGATGGGCACGGCGACCAGAAACGCGAACGCCAGTAGCAGCGCGTGGTAAAAATAAAGACGCAGCGTGCGCGACCAGAGCCTGAGCGTCATGGCTTTGTAGCCGTCGTGTTCCGCGAGGCGGAAATAAATGCGCCCAGTGAAAAGCGCGGAGAGGAAAATGAAGCCTTCAGCGGCGGAGACGAAACCGAAGGGCTGGTTGACGTAGGCGCTGGCCGAGGTGGGCAAATGTGTGAGGGTGATCCAGACGAGCATCAGCCCGCGCGCGGCGTCGAGTTCCAGGCGGCGTCCCATCCCTGCGTTAGACGGCGGGCCGTTGGCGGCGGTTGCTGGCGGCTGCGAATGCATGGCGCTGCCAGCTTAACAGAGACAGGCGGTTGCGACGATGCGCAGGGGGGCGGCGCGGGCGGCGGCAGGTTGCCCTCGAAATCGAGGATCGGCGCGGACGACGGCGGATGAGTCATGCTAAAGTTTGGAGTTCGGAGGGACTCGTGCCTGTGGCATCGCGAAAAGTGCTGGCGCTTCTGGTTTTTTCTTTCCTAATCGCAATTCCGGCTCACGCAAAAAATCACGAAACTGGATTTCTCGACCGCAGCATTACGGTGCACGGCGCGACGTATAAGTATCAGGTGTTCGTTCCGGATACGTGGACGCCACACCAGAAATGGCCGGTGGTTTTGTTTCTGCACGGCGCGGGAGAACGCGGCGAAGACGGCCTGCAAGAAACCGACGTCGGCATCGGCACGGCGATTCGCAGCAACCGCAGCGTCATGCCGGCGATTGTGGTGATGCCGCAGTGCCGGCGCGGCGTCTGGTGGGTGCAGCCGCCGATGGATGATTTGGCCATCGCTTCGCTGGATGCGGCAATCAAGGAATTTCACGGTGACGTGCGGCGCACTTACTTGACCGGGATCTCGATGGGAGGGTTCGGGACTTGGTACCTGGCAGAGAAATATCCGGGGAGGTTCGCGGCGCTGATCGTGATTTGCGGCGGGATTCGGCCGCCTGCGGGCGCGCTGAAAGCGGATCCCGAACTGGTGAAATGGACTCCTGTGGACGATCCCAAGAGTTACACAGACGCCGCGGCGAAAGTGGGCAATACCCCCGTGTGGATTTTTCACGGCGCGGATGATGACATTGTGCCGGTGACCGAATCGCAGCGGATGTATGCGGCGATGAAGGCGATCGGCGCGGACGCGCATTACACGGAGTTTCCCGGGATCCGGCACGCTTCGTGGGATAAGGCTTACGATCAGCCGACATTGTTTCCGTGGTTGTTCTCGAAATCGCTGGCGGTAAAGGAAAAATAGGCTGCGGCAGTTCGCTCGCGCTGGAAATATTGTCGACGAGCGCTGCAGACCTCAGGGAGGGCCCAATTATGGGGTATGTGATCGTCGGAATTCTGGATAGTTACGGAGAGGCGGAGGCTGCGGTGCAGGATTTGGAAGTCGCAGGCATCGCGGGCGGGCAAGTGGAGGTGATCAGCGAGATTGACGAGGATGCGCGGACCGCGAACACGCCGGGCGAGCCTGCGACGAAGTCCGGCGAGGCGGGACGCGGCTGGATGGCGCGCTTATTTGGCAAAGGCGGGGCGCTCGAGAAACGCCAAGTGCGCGATGAGTCCGGCACGCAGCCTGATTACATCGGCGAGCAGGAATTTTATGCAAGTCACGTGAAACAGGGCGGAGCGGTGGTAATCGTTCGAACGACTACCGAGCAAGCCGCGAATCGTGGAGCGGCTATCTTGCAGGAGTACGGGGCACGGACTCCGGGAAGCAAGGATGGGCCGGCGGTTCACCGGGTTGAGTAGTATCGCGCTGGCAAAAATTCGCTGCAGCGATACCCATGCCGAGGAGAAATCAATGACGCGAAAATCGTTCCGGGCGGTCGCGTTGACAGGCTTCGCGCTGACTGCGCTGCTGGGCACGGCGTGGCAGGCGAGCGCGCAAGACACCAAAACGCCTTATCCGAACATGGCGCCCGTGGAACAATACATGATGGAGCGGGATCTCGAGATCGCGCTGGCAAGGAGCGCTGCGCCCGATTCCATTTCAAAGGATGCCGAAGTAATGGTGATGGGACGGCACGGTTACGAGACTGCGGTGAAAGGCACGAACGGTTTCGTGTGCGTCGTGCAGCGATCGTGGACCGCGCCCGTTGACGACCCCGATTTTTGGAATCCGAAGTTGCGGGCGCCGATTTGCTTCAATCCGCCTGGCGCGCGAACCTACCTTCCGCTGTCGATCAAGAAAACGGAGTCGATATTGGCTGGACGATCCAAGGCGCAGATGTTCGAGGATATTCGGAGCGGTCTCGAGAAGAAGGAATTGCCGGCGCTGGAGGTTGGCGCGATGTGTTACATGATGTCGAAGCAACAATATTTAAGCGATCGCGCCGCGCATTGGCATCCGCATGTGATGTTTTTCGTTCCAGAGACGGAGACTGCGACCTGGGGAGCGAATTTTGCAGGCTCGCCGCTGTTGGGATCGGCGGACAAAGAGGATCGGCTCACGGTGTTTCTAATTCCGGTTGGGGAGTGGTCGGATGGTACGTCTGGGCCTGCGCTGGAACATTGATGGGCGGTCTCGGGGGCTTCCGAGTCTGAGACAACGCCGCCGAGGGGTCCACGATGCGATCGTGCGAGAAGTTCTGTTCCAGGAGCGAATCGTTGCTGGGCATGTGCTGGACATATTTTGCGGCGGCAAGAGGCAAAGTCAATGAAGACGAGGCGATTGCGTGCAAGCGTCGACGCGCGACGCCGCGTTCGATTTCTCGTCACGCGACGTCGCTCGATGCCAGGCGCCTCTAAGCGTTTGCGGCGGCTGCGTCTTGTGGCTCTTCAGAGGCCTTAGTGCAAACGATCGTTAGCCCGTTCTTGTTGGCGTCGAATCGTTCTTTACGATCCAAACTCTTCAAGAATTCCCTGGCAGCTTTGCCGATCGCCGCAGCCATGGACCCGGTATCGACCTGTATCGTGCGGCCTTGCGGACCATTCGTGCGGTGTTGGTATTCCAGTTTCACTGCGTACATGGATTCCCCCTTAGTCTGTAGGATAACCGAAGATTTGAAAACGCGCTAACGCAGCGAAGCCTTGGCGGAAGGGATTCAAGTGCAATCCCCTTCGCCAAGGCTTGCGGCACGCGGTCTTCAGGTGGGAGTTGGTCAATCAACGGCGATGCGGGTAGCGGCCGTTGCTCCTTTGATCTCCTGTACCGGGGTTCCTACACCGACGAGATCGAAGGCGGGAGGCCAGAGTTGGATAGCGAAACTACCTTTGTAGGTTTTGCCGTTCGCGGCGACCCCATCGGTTTCATCGACGGTGAAGATGTTTGAAATGCCGCCGTCCGGGGCAAACATCAGACCGACGCGGCCTTCACGTAAGTCCTTCCAAACTCCGTAGCAGATGATGAGTTTCCATCGTACTTTGCAGGGACAGTGTAACTCGGTTTGCGAGCTGGCGAGCTGCGGAGCGAGGGATTGGCGGAAGATGAGGGAATTGTTACAATGAAGGTTGGCCGGCTGTTTATGGCCTGCTCTCATCCAGATTACCGGGACGAAGTTCCCCAGGCAGGAAACCAAACGAATGGTCGCACGCACGCTTTATGAAAAAATTTGGGACGCCCATGTGGTGCGGGAAGAACCGGGGCAGCCTACCCTGATTTATATTGACCGACATTTGATTCATGAGGGCACTTCGCCGCAGGCGTTTGCGGGGCTGAAGGCTGCGGGGCGCAAAGTGCGGCGGCCGGAGCTGACTTTTGCCGTGATGGATCATTCCGTTTCGACGAAAAATCGCCTGCTGCCGGTGCTGGATGCGGACGCGCGCGGGCAGTTCGAAGCGCTGGAGCGCAATTGCGCCGAGACGGGCGTACATTTGTTCGACATGAACAGCAAGAACCAGGGCATCGTGCACATCATCGGGCCGGAGCTGGGGATCACGCAGCCGGGGCAGACGATTGTGTGCGGCGACAGCCACACCTCGACGCACGGCGCGTTTGGCGCGCTGGCTTTCGGGATTGGGACGAGCGAAATCGAGCACGTGCTGGCGACGCAGTGCCTGACGCAGTTCAAATCGAAGACGATGCAGGTGGAAATCGCGGGCAAGCGGCCGCGGGGCGTGACGGCGAAGGACATTATTCTGGCAGTGATCGGGAAAATTGGGATTGCCGGCGGCAATGGATACGTTTTCGAATATACGGGAGAGGCGGTGCGCGGGCTTTCGATGGAAGGGCGCATGACGATGTGCAATATGTCCATCGAGGGCGGGGCGCGGGCGGGGATGGTGGCGCCGGACGAAACTACTTTTGAATATATGGAAGGGCGGCCGTTTGTTCCGCGCGGGCGGGACTTCCAGGAGGCGGTGACTTTCTGGCAGACTCTTCCCAGTGATACGGACGCAAAGTACGACGAAACGTTGATCTTGCACGCGCCTGATTTAGCGCCGATGGTGACCTGGGGGACAAATCCGGGGATGGTGACGCAGGTTTCTGAGCGGGTGCCGGATCCGGGCTCGTTTGATGATCCGGTGGACCGCGAGGCGGCGACGCGGGCGTTAGTTTACATGGATTTGAAGCCGGGAACGGCGATGGAAGATATTTCGCTGGACCGCGTGTTCATCGGCTCGTGCACGAATTCGCGGCTGGAGGATTTGCGTGCGGCAGCGAAGATGGTGCAAGGCAAGCACGTCGCGAAATCTTTGAAGCAGGCGCTGGTGGTGCCGGGTTCGCGCGTGGTGAAGGCGGAAGCGGAAGCCGAGGGGCTCGACAAAATTTTCGTCGCGGCGGGTTTCGAATGGCGCGATGCGGGTTGCAGCATGTGCATCGGGATGAATGACGATGTGCTGCTGAGCGGCGAGCGTTCGGCGAGCACTTCCAATCGCAATTTCGAAGGGCGGCAGGGCAAGGGCGGGCGCACGCACCTGGTGAGTCCGGTGATGGCCGCGGCGGCGGCGATTGAAGGCCACTTCGTGGACATCCGCAAGTGGAATAATGTGGACGGAGCGGAGTGACCATGGAACCTTTTATCAAGCATACGGGGTTGGTGGCGCCGCTGGATCGCGTGAACGTAGATACGGATCAGATGGTGCCGAAACAGTTTTTGAAATTGCAGACGCGGCAGGGGTACGGGCGCGTGCTTTTTTATGATTGGCGCTATTTGCCGGGAGAGAAGCCGAATCCGGAGTTTGTTTTGAACGCGCCGCGGTATAAGGGCGCTTCGGTGATTCTGGCGCGGGCGAATTTTGGCTGTGGTTCGAGCCGCGAACACGCGCCTTGGGCGATTCTGGATTACGGATTTCACGCGATACTGGCGCCTAGTTATGCGGACATTTTTTACAATAACTGCTTCAAGAATGGGATTTTGCCGGTGACGCTTGCGAACGAACAGATTGACGAGCTTTTTGCGCGGACGGAGAAGAAGGAAGGTTATCGCGTCACTGTGGATTTGCAGGAGCAGGTGGTTACCGATGATAACGGGTTGCGATATTCGTTCGAGGTGGATCCGTTCCGGCGGGATTGTTTGTTGAAGGGGCTGGATGATATTGGGCTTACCTTGGTGCACGAACCGCGCATTTCTGCGTTTGAGGCTACGAACTTGAAGCATCCGGCGATGTATGAGGCCGTGGATGTAAAGCATCACAGCGATTCGCCGCAGTCCGCGCGGCATAACTGATTTTCCCCCTCGCTCAAATCACTCCCATCGATTTTTGTCGCGCGATCACTTGCGTCGTAGCGGCTTGCCTGCGCACGGTCTCAGGGCTGGCGTCTTCGCCGCGCGGGGCAAGCCTCGCGGGGAGCGTTTTGTTGCTGGACGTCGTGCTGCCGTGCGATGCACAAGGCGCCGCGGTCCCTATCGTCCTTGGGCGCGGGCTGGTTTTGTGGGCGACGGATTATTCCTAGGCGTGGATTACGGGCTCGGGAGATTCAGGCGCGATCGGAACAGGACCTTTTAGTTCGGCTAGCAGGATCCCCGCGAAAATTAGCGCCGCGCCTAGCAGGATGCGGCCGCCTAGGTGTTCGCGCGCGAGGAGCCAGGACGTTAGCGCAGCGAAAACAGGTTCTAGGCTGATCAAGATCGCGGTGTGCGTGGGCGAGGTGTATTGCTGCGCCCACGTTTGCGCGGAAAAGCCGAAAGCTGTGGAGCCGAGCGACGTGACCAGCACGGCGAAGATTAGCGTGCCACTCCAGATCCAGCGCGGGTGTTCAACGTCAGAGAGAGAGAGTAACGGCAGAGCAATGGTCGCGAGAATCGCCGTGGTCGCGACCTGCACGACGGCGAGCGCGCCCACGGAGTGGTGCGCAATGTAGCGGCTGATGAAGATCATGTGCACGGCGAACATCACCGCGCAGCCGAACACGAGCGGGTCGCCGCGATTCAGGCCGCCGAATCCTTCGGGCGGCACAGTGAGAAAATATAGGCCGGCGAGGGCGGCGAGGGCGCCCGCCCAGATCCATTGGTTGACGCGGCGCTTGCCGAAAACGGCGAGCAGCAGCGGAACGATGACTACGCTGGAACCAGTGATGAAAGCGGCTTTCGAAGGCGATGTGAATTTCAGCCCAGTGGTCTGGAACGCGTAGCCAGCGAACATGAAGAAGCCGATTTGCGCGCCGGCCCAGATCGAGCTGCGCGTGAGTCCGCGCAACGATTGGCGAAAAAAGATTGCCATCACCACGGCCGCGAGCGCGAAGCGCACGGCAATGTAGGTGAAGACGGACACATCGGCGAGCGCGTCTTTCACCACGACGAACGTGGCACCCCAGATGAGCGCGGTCGCTCCGAGCGCAAGATCGGCGCGGAAATGTTTGCTGAGCATGGACGGACGAGTTTATGCGCTGCACGCGAGGGTGACAAGGCGAGAGAACGCTATCGCAACTTCCGCGCCGGATTGATTAACGGGCGCGGTGACGTATAGTACAGAAGGTGCCCGCAATGATGCGTCCATTAACCGCAGCCGTACTTACCTTTCTCAGCCTGGCGATTCTAGTGGCCAGTCCCCTGCCCGGCGCGAAACATGAAACCTGGTTCGAGGCGCGCAGCCCGAATTTCATCGTGGTGTGCAATGCAGGAGAAAAGCAGGCGCGTAAGACCGCCATCCGTTTCGAGCAGATTCGCGCGGTCTTCCGGCGTGAGCTGGAGCCGGCCAGCAAGCAGGAGAGCCCGGTGATTACCATTCTGGCGGTCAAGGACGAGGATTCCATGAAAACCTTGCTGCCGGAATATTGGGCGGAGGGCCACGCGCACCCGGCTGGAATATTTGTCGACAACATGAGCCAGTATTTTGCCGCGATCCAGCTCGATGCTCCGGGTTCGAATCCCTACAACACGATTTATCACGAGTACTTCCACTCGCTGACCGCGCCTTATTATCCGAATTTGCCGCTGTGGGTGTCCGAAGGGCTTGCGGAGTTTTACGGCAATACGCAGATCGGCGATTCCGAAGTGGGTATGGGACGCCCGGACCCGGATTTAATTGGCGAACTCAAACGGGGCGGTTTGATGCCGCTGGATGTGCTGTTCAAAGTGGATCACAACTCTCCCTACTACAACGAACAGAACAAGATTTCGGTTTTCTATGCGGAGTCCTGGGCGCTGGCGCACTACTTGATGGTGGGCGACAAATCCGCGCACCGGGAGTCGCTGCGGGCCTACGTCACTGCGATGACGAAGGGAGCGACGGAGGAGCAGGCCGCCGCGCAAGCGTTCGGCGACCTCGGACAACTGCAAGCGGCGCTCTTCCGCTATATCGGGAATTCCGCGTTCTATTACATTAAAGCGCCTCCGCCTCCGGAAATCGCCGCCGCTGATTTGCAGGTACATGAACTTTCTGAAGCCGAGGTGGGTGCATACCGCGGCGGTTTTGCAGCAGTGCGCGGAAGCACGCAGGAAGCCATTCCGATTCTGGAGCAAGCCGTAAAACTCGACCCGAAACTGGCGCTTGGCTATCAGTATCTGGGGTTCGCGGAGTTTCAGGACAAAAAACACGCCGAAGCGCTCGCTGATTTCACGCGCGCGATTGAATTGAATCCGAAAAATGCATTGACGCGATTCTTGCGCGCGTACCTGGATTCCAGACAGAGCGGAGCCGTGGGCAACGACGCGCAGATGGAGGCGGATTTGCGCGCGGCGATTGCCATCAGCCCGGAATTTGCGCCACCGTACGGCGTGCTGGCCGTGTATCTGTCAAATCAAGGCCAGAATTTTCCCGAGGCGCTGCAACTGGCAGAAAAGGCGCAGGCGCTGGAACCGGGCAGCACGATTTACCAGATTGATTTGGCGCAGGTGCTGGCGCGCATGAATCGTTACAAGGAAGCCCGCCATATTGCAATGCACGCTCGGGCCAGCGCCGCTAGTCCCGTCGAGCGAGCGGAGGCTGAGCATTTTCTGGCATTCCTCGATCAGGTGAGCCAGTACTCGAGAGGCGATTCGGATGCGGCGGAGACCGCTGCAGTGCGGGAGTCGGCCAGCACGGCGGCGAATAGTTCGTCGGGCGCGAATTCGCTGGCGCAGGCGGCAGAGGCAGCGTCGGCACGGACGGCCGGCGGCGATGCAGGCGCTGCTGCTTTGCGCGAAGCGACCGGCACGGTAACGAAGCTGAGTTGCATGAATGGATTGAAATTCGAACTGGACACTGGCGCCGGGACGTTGACCCTGCATGCCAAGCCCGGCGCGCAATACCAGATAAAACTGGCGACACGGCCGAGCGGACCGTTTAATCCGTGCACGGCGATCCAGGGGCAGCGCGTGAAAGTTGAATATCAGCCGGTGGGCAGCAATGGGAAAATGGGTGAGTTGGAATCGCTGACGGTGCTGACGGCTGGTGGCGGCGCGCGGCGGCTGGGTGTGGGATCGAGCCACGCTGATCCGGTGACGACCTCGGCGGAAGGCAACGTGACGCAGGTGCTGTGCAATGGGCACGAACTTACTTTGAATCTGGATGCAGGGGACAAGGCATTTATTTTGCATGCGCGGGATGCGACGCGCGTGCAGTTCGAGCAGGATGTGGCGTTTGATGCCGGGAATTTTGAGCCTTGTACGCAGTTGCAGGGGCGGCAGGCGAAGATTACGTTCGTGCTCGTGCCAGGAAAGACTTATGACGGCGAGATTCAGGGCGTCGAGGTCGAGAAGTGAAGCTGCGATTGATGCGCGATCTTGTTTGCCGGCTTCCGAGCTAACCGCAAAAGATTTAACACACAGGGCAGGCGGAGAAAAATCTGAGAAGGCAATCCTTGGGCGGTGGCGGATTTTCGTTGCGCGCGGCGGGAGATCAGTGCGAGGCCGCTGCTTCCGGCTGCTGATAGACGATGCGGCCACCGGCGATGGTCATTTTTACTTTCCCCGTAAGCAGGTCGCGCGGTTGCATTCGATTCAGGACGGCTGTGTACGCCACTAGATCCGCAAACATACCGGGCGCGATTGTGCCTTTGCGTTCCTCTTCGAATTCCGCGTACGCCGAGCCGGCAGTGTAGGCGCGCAGACAATCCTTGATTGGCAGAGCTTCCTGCGGCTGCCAGCTCTTGCTGCCCTGCGGCAACTGGCGCGTGAGGCAGGCGTAAATTCCGCGCAGAGGATTGAGCGGCTCGACCGGGTGGTCCGTGCCGAAGGCGAGACGCGCGCCGTTCTGTTGCATGGTGCGCCAGGCGTAGGCGTCGCGGGAACGTTCCGGGCCCAGGCGGTCGCTGGCCCAGCGCTCGTCATCGAGCAGGTGCGAAGGCTGCATGGACGCGACAATATGGAGCTGGCCGAAGCGCGGGAAATCTTCGGGCGCGATGACTTGTGCGTGTTCGACACGATCGCGGCGGTCGCGCAGGCCGTTCGCCGCGACGACCGCCGCGAAAGTATCGAGCGCGACGTGATTCGCGCGGTCGCCGATGGCGTGAAAGGCAAGTTGGAAGCCTGCGCGATCGCGTTCAATGGCCATGGGTGCCAGTTGCGCTTCATCCATGTGCAGCAGCCCTGAGGCGCCGGGCGCATCGGAATATGGGGCGAAAAGCGCGGCGGTGCGCGAGCCGAGCGAGCCATCGAGAAAAGCTTTCAGCGCGCCGGTTTTGAGCCACGGATCGGTTGAACCCCACTCGCTGCGCAGCGTTTCGAGTGTGGCGACTGGCAAAGTGAAATCCAGCCACTCCGTGATGCGCGCAGTCAACTTCCCTTCCCGGCGCAGCTGCTGATAGATCAGGAAATTTTCCTTGCTGAACGAAACGTCGCGGCTGATCTCCAGGTAGGAACAATCTTGAAGCGACGTGACGCCATTGCGCGCGGCATCGGCTAGGACCAGTTCGATGCCGCGGCGGCGTTCGGCCGCAGAGGGAGCGGCGATTTTGGAAAATACCAGATTTGTTGCCCCGTCTTCCTGCAGCAGGCCGGTGGGCTCGTTGGTCTGCGCATCGAGGACGATGTGACCGGTTGGGGGCTGGGCGGTATTTCGGGTTACGCCTGCGATTTTCAGCGCGAGTGAATTTGCGACGGCTACGTGGCCATCCACGCGCGCGAAAAACATGGGATGCGTCGTGGAGACGGCGTCCAGGTCGGCGCGTGTGGGGTCGCGGCGGCCGGGCCAGAGGGTCTGGTCCCATCCGAAGCCGGTGATCCATTCGCCGGGGGCGCGGTCTTTTATATTTTCGCGGATGCGCTGCTGAAATTCCGCTAGCGATTGCGCGCCGGTAAAATCGATGGCGAGCTTGGTGAGTGCGGATTGGCCGATGTGCACGTGCGCGTCGTTGAATCCGGGCATCACGAAAGCGCCGTGCATATTAATGATGCGGGTGTTTGGGCCGAGCCACGGTTTGATGTCCGGAGGGTCGGCGGCGGGGGTTTCTCGCTTGTCCTCCGTATCGCGAGCGATGTAGGAAACCGCGACGATGGATTCGCCGCGAATCGCGACGGCGCCTGCCCATTCCTGCGCGGGGTCCATCGTCTCAATCTTTGCGTTCGTTAGGACGAGATCGGCGGGGCCTTGCGCGGGAGAGAGCGTCGCCGGGTATTGCGCACGGGGTGCGGAGCTGGATTTTGCAGCGGAAGGATCCATGGACGAATTCGCAGCGCGTGCGGCCATCAGCATCGCAGCGCATGTGACGCCGATGAAAAATGTCAGGAGATGCTGGCGGGACATTCTAGGGCTGGACTCCAGCGAGGGCGACAGTTGCAAGGAACAGACGCTTCAGGCCCATTTCGCGGCCCGAGGCGTCGTACCACTCGGCGGTGGTGTGCGAGCCGCCACCTTTTCCGCCGCCGCCCAGTGAAACGGCGGGGATGTTGAGCGAGAGGGGGATGTTGGCGTCGGTGGAACTGCGTTCGAGACGCGAACGATTGCCAAGAAAGCGATCCACGTTGCGCAGAGTTTCGAGCAACGGAGCGTTATCTGGCAATTTTCCGGCAGGGCGCGAACCGAGCGAGCGAACGATTATGCGCAGCGTCTGTTGTTCGTCATGCGCGGCCGACATTTCCTCGCGAGCGCCAGACTGCATGGCGTCGCGCAAACTTCGCTCCATTTTGCTAACTTCGGCTTCGTCCTCGGAGCGCAGGTCGACTTTTACGGCGGCGCGCGATGGAATGGAATTTATGGAGGTGCCGCCCTCGATCATGCCGAAATTGTAGGAGCTGCGCGGATCGTCGGGAACGGGCTGCGCGGAAAATTTCACGATACCGCGAGAAAGCGCAGTGATGGGATTGGGCGCGCCGAAATCGGACCAACTATGTCCGCCGGGACCGGTGATGGCGATTTCTAAGCGGTGCGAAGCGATGCCTTGCGTGGTGATGTGTTCGGTGGAAGCACCATCCACCGCGATGACCGCCGAGAGCCGCGAGCCGTAACTTTCCACGAGAGCGCGAATGCCGCGCAGGTTTCCTTCGCCTTCTTCACCGACGTCGCCCGCTAGGACGATCGTTTTTGTTGTGTGGATGCGCGATTCCGAGAGAGCGCGAGCGAGGCCTGCTAGTGCGGCCAGGCCTGCGCCGTTATCGGCGACGCCGGGAGCCGTGAGGCGATTGGCGTGACGTTTCACGCGCACATCGGTGCCGGCGGGAAAGACGGTGTCCAGGTGCGCGGCCAGTAAGATGACGCTATTGGCGTCTGCGCCGGGGCGCTCGGCGATTACGTTGCCGATTTTATCGAGCTGAACCTTCAGGCCCGCTGCTTCGAAGATTGTTTTTAGATATTCGGCGCGCGGGGCTTCCTTGAATTCGGGCGCGGGAATTTCGGTGAGGTGGATCTGCTGGTCGGTGAGCCATACGGCGCTTGTGTCAATCCAAGCGAGGGCGCGCACGCACGTCGGATCGTCAGCGATCTTCTCGATCGAGTCACCGGCGGCACGCGCGTAAAGTGTGGCCATCGTTAAAAAGATACCGCAGATTAGTGTGAGTTTCACGAGATTCGTGCGGCGAATTCCGGCGCCAGACATGAACATTGTACACGGCGACGCGGCGATTCAAGCGCGTCGCTCGCGAGTTTTGGCCGGGGCCGGGGCGGAGTCGATGATCGCTTGGATTTCTTGTTCGCTCATGATGCGCTCGGCTTGTTTTGCGGCGGCGAAAATGCGGTCGACCAGTTCGTCGCTGGCCGGGACGCTGCGCTTTTCGAGCCAGTAGATCACGTTCGAGCGGCCGCTCAGCGGACCGATTTCGATGATTTGTTCCAGACCGAACAGCTGCGAGGGGACACCGCTGTAAATGGAATTGGCGAGTTCCTGGTCCCCCTTCTTGTACGCTTTCACGATCGCTGCAGCGTGTACGCCGGTGGCGGTGCGAAATGCGTCGCGCCCCACGACGGGATAATTGGGCGGGATGGGCGTGTGCGTCGCTTTCGAGACCGCCTCGGAATATTGCTTCAGCTTCGAGAGGTCCTGTCCGATCAAGCCGAGCAGGCGCAGATTAACGAGCATCAATTCCATGGGCGTGTTGCCGACGCGCTCGCCGAGCGCTAGAGCGGCGGCGTGGACTTGATCTGCGCCGGCGGCGATGGCGGCCAGAGAATTCGCGATGGCCAGGCCGCGATCGTTGTGACCGTGCCAATCGATGCGAATTTTTTCAGCGGAAGGTTTTACGACTTCTTCGACTACGAAATTTACGAGATTGTAGGCGCCGCGTGGAGTCGCGTGGCCGACGGTGTCGCACAGAACGATGGCGCGGGCCCCGGCGCGGATTGCGGTGGAGTATAACGTGATTACAGTGGCAGGGTCGGTGCGAATCGTGTCTTCGGTAACGTACATCACCGGAAGGCCAGCGGAGGTGGCGAATTTTACGGCGTCTTCAGTGGTGCGTTGCAGGTGATCGACGGTCCAGTCTTCGACCAGGCGGCGGATTGGGCTGGAACCGAGGAAAGTGGCGGCTTCGATGGGGCGTCCCACTTTTTCGGAAATTTCGATGATGGGCTGGATGTCGTTCTTCAGCGTGCGTGCAGCGCAGTTGGGTCTGATCTTCATGCGCGAGGTGACTATTTCGCGCGCCAGGGCTTCGGTGTCGGCATAAGCGCGTGGGCCGGCGCCGGGCAGTCCGATATTCACTGTGTCAATGCCAAGCGATTCCATCAGATGCAGGATTTCGATTTTTTTGGCGATGCTCGGATCGCGCACGGAGGGATTTTGCAGGCCGTCGCGCAGGGTTTCGTCATTCAGCGCGACGTGGCGCGTGATGGGGATTTCGGCGCCGGTGTAGGTGTTCCAATCGTGGATGAGTTCGTGTTTCATTTTTTGAGATGGCGACCTATTGCCGATCTTCGTTACGGCCGCAGCTCGAACAGAGATCCTTCACCCGCTTCGCGGCTCCGCAGGACGACATGATCCGACGAGGCGCGCAACCACTAATAGCGAATGGTGTAGCTGCGCGGCGCTTGTGTGTGGCCGGGCTTGTAGATTGTCTGGCAAAATTCGCAGCGATAGATTTCGGCTTTTTTGCCCACTAAGGCTTCGATTTCTTTGGGGTAGTCGTACCAGCGTTTTAGGTGGCCGCAGCAGAGCTTGCCTTTGGCGTCTTTTTCGTCGCAGGCGCGCATGGTGGGTCTTTTAGGTTTGATTTTTGGGGCTGCGGGCTCGGCGGCGGTTGTGCTTGCTGCAGGCGGTGTTGATGGCGCTGCGGCTGGCGCCGGCGGAGCCCCTGGTGTTGGAGTTTCTGGAGTCGCGTCAGTCATTCGGTTTGCTCCTGATGCTGAGATCGCAACGGCAACAGCTACCTCAAAGGATTTAACACAGAGAGAACGCAGAGTGAAACCGGAGAACACGGAGAAACCTGGCGCCACGCCCCGTTTTTTTCACTCCCTCTCGCTGCTGTACATCCTTACTTCCCCTGCATCCTTTACCCGCTTCGGCTTTGTTTCAAATTCTGTCACGGCGGAAAATTACGCCGCGGACTCCCTGTTTTTTCGTCAGGGCCGCCAGGCGACGGCGCCAGCTGGGCGCGAACAGCGTCTCGACGAACGCGCCGGCCGCTGCGGCTAGCTCGGCAGTGTAACCGAACCACCAGGATTTCGCGACGCGCGGCAGGCGGTCCACGTCAATATATTTTACGCGAACCATTTCGAGCAGTCCAAGGCGGGAATGGGTGTGGCCCCAGCCGCTGGCGCCGGGTCCGCCGTGCGGGGCTTCGGAGATGCCGAAGTAACTGGCGACGTCGTTGACCATCACGGAGCCGGCGCGCACGCGGGAGGCAATTTCGCGGCCGCGGCGGTTGTCGGTGGTCCAGACACTGGCGCTGAGGCCGAAGGGAGAATCGTTGGCGAGCGCGACGGCTTCGTCGCCGCTGGCGACGGCGCAAATGGCGATGACCGGGCCGAAGGTTTCTGCGCGCATCAGTTGCATGGAGTGGTCTACGTTCGTCACTACAGCAGGTTGCAGGAAAGTTACGCCTAGGTCGGGGCGGCGATTGCCTCCGGTAAGAATTCGCGCGCCGCGTTCGGTGGCGTCCTGAAGTTGCGCTTCAACTTTTTCGAGTTGGGCCAGGCGGATCATTGGACCGATTTCGGCGTCGGGTTCCGTGCTTGGGCCAACGCGCAGCTTTTCTGTTTTTTCGACGCAGAGTTGCGTGAAGCGTGCCGCGGCTGCCTGCTCGACGTAGATGCGTTCGACGGAAATGCAGGTTTCGCCGCAATTCATGAAGCCGCCCCAGACTGCGGCGCTCGACGCGACTTCCAGATCGGCGTCGGCGAGGACGATCATCGCGTCTTTGCCGCCGAGCTCGAGCACCGACGGGATTAGCTTTTTGGCGCATCTTTCGGCGATGCGTTGGCCCGTGGCGACGCTGCCGGTGAAGAAAACTTTGTCGGGGCCGGCTTCGATGATTGCCGCGCCTAGGTCGCCGCGGCCTTGCAGCACTTGCACCAGTCCTGCTGGAAATTTTGCTTGCTCGACCAGTTCGCCGACCAGCTGGCCACACCAAGGAGTGAGTTCGGATGGTTTCAGCAGCACGGCGTTACCCGTGGCGAGCGCGGGAATTACCTGGACCATGGGAATCGAGAACGGGTAATTCCAGGGCGAGATGATCGCGACTACGCCGAGCGGATTGAATTCCAGCCAGCCGGATTTCGCTTTCATGGCGACGTTGTGATGCGGCACGCGTTCGGGACGCAGCCAGCGCGGGACCTGGCGCGCCAGAAAATCGGCGGTGTCGAGCGCGAGGAGCAGTTCGGCGAAGATCGCTTCAACGCGTGGCTTCCCTGCCTCGCGCGTGATCACGTCTGCGATTTCGTCGCGGCGTACGAAAATCGCGTTGCGCAGGCTGCGCAGCATCGCGCAGCGCTCACGCAGAGAGCGCATGGCCCAATCTTTTTGCGCGTTGCGAGCGCGGTTGAAAATTGCGGGCAGGTCCGCAGGCTGCGTCACAGTGAATTGTGCGTTTATTTGCTGCGTAGCGGGGTTGATCGAGTCCATGGTTGCTACCGCACGCACAGGTGGTGAGGCGAGCTGTGAAGGAACGGCCATTTCTTTCGTGATTGTAACCGAAATGCCGGATACCCGCGGAGCTTTAACTCTCTCACCACGGCGCAGAATTCGTTTCAAGGCACACGGCAAAGATTGCCTATGCTGCGAAGGCCGACGCGCCGGTGAGACGCCGGCGCTATGTAGTTCGTTCGCGGCGGCGCGTGGCGTGCGTGGCCAGAGAATCGGTGGGATCGGGATATTCGAGGCCTACTAGGTAGAGGCCTTCGGGGGGCACGGTGGGGCCGGAGCGGGAGCGGTCGCGGGCTGCGAAAATCTCTGGGATGTCGCTGGGAGCTAGGCGGCCTTTGCCGACTTCGATTAGGGTGCCGACTATTTTGCGGACCATGTAGCGGAGGAAGGAGCGGCCGCGGACTACATAGGCGATTTCGTCGCGCTGCGGTTCGCGCACGATTTCGGAGGAATGGATTGTGCGCTGCATGTCGCGGTCTTTGTCGTCTTCTTCCGACCCGGTGGATGCGGCGAAGGATGTGAAATCGTGCTGGCCTTCGAATGCGCGGGCGGCGGCGGCCATGGCGGCTTCGTCAAGCGGCCAGGGACAGTGGAAGGCGCGGCGATGATCGAAGGGAGGAAGGACTTCGCCGCGATAAAGACGGTAGCGGTAGGTTTTTCCTTGCGCTAGCCAGCGCGCGTGGAAATCCTGGCCGACTTCTTGTGCGTCTATGATGCGTATGTTCGGTGGGAGCAGCGCGTTCATGCCGCGCCGAATTTCGTGGGCGTCGAGCGTGGAGTGTGTTTTGAAATGGGCGACTTGGCCTAGCGCGTGGACGCCGGCGTCCGTGCGGCTGGCGCCGTGCATGGTGATCGGTTCTTGGGTAATCTGGCGGAGGGCGTCTTGCAGGGCGCCTTGGATCGTCGGCAGGCCGGGCTGGAGTTGCCAGCCGTGGAAGTCGGCGCCGTCGTAGGCGATGGTTAGCTTGAGGTTTTGCATCTGCTGGCTGTGATTATCTCATGTGCGCGGAGGTCCAAGGCACCACAGATGAACAAGCGGCTGCGGGACTGCGGACCACCTTCAATCAACCTCCCCGGCGGAAGTCCGGCTCGCGGAAGAAACGCTGGCGACGACCCGCGTGGGCCGACGCCATCACGCCGGGCGTCCGCGACAGAAGCCCCTGCAGCTGATTGCCGGCAAAGCCTATGATAGCGAGCCGTTGCGGAGACGCTTGCGGCATCGTGGCATCGAGCTTATCTGCCCGCATAAGAAGAATCGCATTCCTCCGGCCACACAAGACGGCCGGGCGGGCACTGAAGTATTAAACATTATTGTGCGGAGACGGTTCTGCGCCGGCGCGAACAAGTTACGGTTGGGTGCGCGAGAAGCGCGACCCTGGGCGTGTGGGCATGCCGCCGGCGTGGCATTGCGGGCAATCGTCTGGCTCGTAGCTGGGCACTTCCATTTCGAGCAGCGCACGGGAGGTGACGTTGAGCTCGAGGCGGCCGCCGCTGCGATCAATGATGGCGCCGGCGGCTACTGCCAGGCCGCCTTCCTGTTCGACTGCGCCGATGGCTTCGCGCGTGGATCCGCCGGTGGTCCAAACGTCTTCGATCACCAACACGCGCTCGCCAGGCTTCACCTCGAAGCCGCGGCGCAGGGCCATTTGGCCAGAGCGATCGCGTTCGACAAAAAGTGAGCGGACGCCGAGAGCGCGCGCGACTTCATGGCCGATAATCAGGCCGCCGAGTGCGGGCGAGACGACGCAGGCGACGGTGTGATCCTTGAAGCGCTCGGCGAGGATGCGGCCGAGTTGTTCGGCATGCTGCGGATGCTGCAGCACCAGCGCGCATTGGATGTAGGTGGCGCTGTGGCGTCCGCTGGATAACTCGAAGTGTCCCGTGCGGATGGCGCCTACCTGTTCGAGCAGCTTCAGAATTTCGTCGCGTTGCATCGCACTCCATCCGGCGTGTGCGCCTGCGGGGACACAGGCAGCCAGTCGCGTTAGCCTAAAGGCGAAGGGGAAAAGTGTCAATGGGCGGAAATGCGGAGGATCGCGCGCCGCGGATTAGTGGAAGCTACAACTTGATCCAGCACCATTCTTTTGAGTAGGGGACGCGACTCATGCGGTAGCCGGACTTTGTGCCTGTTACTACTACGTCGCTCCAGTTGAAGCCTACGCCTGCTTTGGGGTCGAACAGACCGGGCTCTTCGGAGAAGCACATATTTTTCTGCAGCACGGTGTAGTCGCCTAGCGCGAGGTACGGTGGTTGATGGCCTTCGGAGCCTTGGCCGTGCGCGGGGCGGTGATAGATGTAATCCTGCACGCCGTTGGCGACCTGATATTTGTGTATCTGGTAGGCGATGCTGGAACAGGTAGCGCCTTCTTTTTGCAGCTCGACTTGCATGTCGCACGTGTGTTTGCTGACTTCCCAAAGTTTTTGCATGTGCTGATCGAATTGGCCGTCGGCGCCGGCAATGATGAACATGCGATAGTTTTCGCCGCCCTGGCCGCCGATGGTCGCGTCGCCTTCGACCTGCAGCGGCATGTTGCGCTGGATGCGATTGAACAGCGGCTGATTCGGATGCGGGTAGGCGCAGAGTGGCCCAACGCGGCATTCCACTTCTACTTTGCTGGCGACGGCATGGTGCGGACTGCCGTTCGCAAGATTCAGCTCCGAGTAAAGAATGTCGTTGATCCAGAGTGTGGAGGCTGCGGCGACTTCGTAATCGGTGACGTCTGTGCCGTAGGTGAGGATGTAATCGCGCGCGTAGGCATGAGCGCGATCGAAATAAGTGTAGGCGCGGCGATTGAGCGCGAGTTCTTCGGGAGTTTTCACTTCGCGCATGTTCAGCAACACATCGCTGACGTTCACCCACTCGACGCCCGGCAGGATTTTCTTCGCGGTCGCGGCTTGTTCGGGATAGAACTCGCCGTCGAGAGCGATTTTGTTGGCTTGCACGCCGTGTTTTTTTATTCCTTCGAGGAAAAATTGGAACAAGTCTACCGTCTTGCCTTGCACGACCTGGCCCAAGTGCGGGAACGCACCCTCGGCGTGCAGGAAATCGAAGTAGAGCCAGCCGCCGCCGAACCACCAGCTGGTGACCAGGTCGCGATCGAGCGCGGGATAGAGATACCAGGGCGCATCGTCATCCTTATTCATGAAGACGGCTTGCGGGCGTTCGGTGGCGGTGTGCCAGTAGCGGGTGAGATAGATGATGTTCCAGCGGTCGCGCAGGACGAAGGCTTCGATGCCGCGTTGCGCGAGCGTTTCCTTGAAGCGACGGACTTGCTGCTTGTTCCATTCGAGGGGCAGGCGGTCAACTGTGGCGGGTTGCGGCGGGCCCTCTTCACCGGGATTAGGGCTGAGCAACAATTTCTCGCTGGCGCCGGTGTTCTGCTGATTCACGATCTGCACGAGCGACAGGCGGGGGGCGGCGGACTGCATTCCGGCGACTTTGTTCATGCGCGACAGCAAGCCCCAGCCCATCAGCGCCGTGCCGGCGGATTTTAAAATTTGGCGGCGATGGGGATGCATGGGACCTCCGCTCGCGTGGCCAAAACCGGAACAGAGGTGGGCGAGTGATTGTATACAATATACGCACGTCTCGGCTATTTTAACTCATCATTCAAATGTTACCGAGCAGAGGCTATCCGGGATGTGTAGCGGCCCTGCCCTACTCATCGGTTCGCAGGCTGATCGAGCCGATGCCGCCTTCAATCGTCAGGTCAATTGTTGCGGGAGATTTGCCGAGCGCTGCGTTGACGTAGTCGTCGCCTTCGCGGGTGAGGCCGTGCGGGCTGACCGAGCCGATGCCGCCGGAAGCGTGGACACGCACGCCGACGTCCTTGGGCAACAGGATTACGGCCGAGCCGACGCCACCGTGAATATCGACATGCAGATCGGATTTGCGCGGGCCGGTGAGATCGAGGTTCATTTGGCCGACGCCGGCTTGCACTTCCAGATTTTTCACGCCGAGGCCTTGCAGGCGCAGATTGCTCGACCCCGCGCCGATTTGCACGTTCATGTCCATGGGAACGTTATCGGCGAAGCGCAGTTGCCAGTCATTGCGCGAGGGAGCAATGTGCAGGTGATGCTGATTTTCCTGGGTGATCGAAAGGTCTCCGTGGCCGCCGGAAACCGAATAGTCAACGTGAGGCGTGCCATCTGCTTCGTGGTAGTTGAAATTGGCGTTCAGCAATGGGCTGGCGCCGCCGGCGACGTCCAGCGTGCCCGCGGGAATGTCGATATTCGTGGTGACGGATTGCGCGCCCTGCAGAGCGACGTCCTGCGAAGCGTGCAGCACGGGGCGCGATTTGCGTCCGTGCCAAACCACAAAACCCAGAAGGATCAGAATGACCAGCACCGCGATCGGCGCACCGGAATGATGGCGCGGTCCATCGGGTTGCGGATAGGTACGGTCCATCCAAGCATCCCACATGTGGCCCAGGCCAATGGCGATCAGAAGGACGGGCCAGTAACGCCCGACAATGTCCCAGGCATTCAGTTCCGGGTGGAGATTGAGGATTAAAAAGAAGACGCCGACGGCGACCACGATGAGTGCGCCAGCGATCGAATTGCGCCTTTTGTAGCCGTTTTGGGGCATTGCGGGATCCTCTCACATTAGACTACGCATCGTAGGGCCAAATGTTTCAGCGGAATGTTGGCGGCTGCGAAATTGACAGGAAGGGGCGCGTCGGATATTCTCAATGATTCGAAATAGACCACGAAGGAGTACTGAATGGCTCAGGGCACGACGATCAAGCACAAGAAGAAGACGAAATCGGTACTGAAGAACATACGGCAGTCGGCGCATCGGGCGGCGATTAATCGCATGAACCGCACGCGGGTGCGAACGTCTATACGGCGGATGCGCGCGGCGTTGACGGCGGGCGATACGGCGACGGCGGAGAAGCTGGCTTCGGCGACGTTCTCGGATTTGGACAAGGCAATCCGCAAGAGGACCCTGACGGAGAATACGGCGAACCGCTATAAGTCGCGGCTGACTTTGGCTTTGAATGCTTTGAAGGCGAAGAAGAAGGCGTAGCAAGAAGCAAACTCAAAAGCACCACGGATGGATTTGCGGCGCTCCGGAAAATCGGGGCGCTTTTTTTTGCTGGGTGCGCGTTACGCCGCGGGGGCTGCGGATGACGTAAGGCGCGCGATCAGAAATTCCATGAGCGCGCGCGGGTTTGGATTTGAGGATTTTAGTTGGTTGTCGGCGTCGGCCAGGGCGATCAGACCGTTGATCAAGTCTTGTTTGGGGATGCGATGGGCGTTGCGCACGGCGGCTTCGGCGGCATCCGGTCTCATGCCTAGCGCGCGGGCGGCCTGAAAACCAGCGCTTCCGGCGGGCAGGTCGCGGGCTTCGATCAGCTTGCGATACATCCAGGCCAGCACGCCGACCAGGCCGATTGGTTCTTCGCCTTCACGCAGCAAATTATCGAGAAATTCAAGCGCGGCACCGCGGCGGCGGGTGGCGAGCATGTCAGCAAGCTGCCAGACCGTGTTTTTGCGCGCGGCGACTACCAGTTCTTCAATGTCGGCGGTGGTGATGCGGCCGCGGCCCTGCGCGTAAGAGGCGAGCTTCTGAATTTCCAGCTGAATGCGGGCTGGTTCGCTGTTCAAGATATCGGCGAGGAGCGTGGCGGCCGGGGGATCGATTTCCGCGCCGAGGTCTTTGGCCATTTGCGCGGCGAGCGACGCGGCGGATTCATTGCCGAGCGACAGTTCCACGATCAGCGCATTCTCCGCGAGTATTTTGTAGAGGCGCTGGCGATGATCGAGCTTGGGGACCGCGAAGACCAGCACGGTAAAGGGCGCGGGTTTTTCCAAATAGTCGGCGAAAGCTTTGAGAGTGTCCTGGCGCGGATTGTCGCCGCTGAGGCCATCGTCGTCGTCCGGGTCGCTGGCGTCGCCATCTTTCGCGCGGCCTTGAATGGTTTCGGCGCCGTCAATCAGCACCACCTGGCACGGCGCGAGCATCGGCATGGTTTCGGCGCGCTGAAATATTTCACTCCAGTCGCCGCCGCGCACGCTGATGCGCGCGAGCGCCCAATCGCGCATCGGCTCCGGCACGTAGGATTCAATAATTTTGTTGCGGCACAGATCGCGCAGGTAAGGATCGCTGCCTTCGAGCACGATGGCGCCGACGGGCTTGCCTTTCGCCAGCTTCTCGATCAATTTTTCCGGCGAAAGATTGGGCATCAGAAAGTCTCCAGCACATTCGAGACCAGCTGCGATGCGAAATCGCGCGACATGCGCTCAAGCGCGGGATCCTGCTCTTCGAAAAAGCTCTGCACGTCGGAAGAAATCTGGTACTCGTCGCGATAAACCATGTCGTTATTTTCGTACACGGGCTTTTCGTCTTTGGTGCCGATGAGCTGAACTTTAGTGTGCACCGTCACGAGCATCATAGTCACTTGCCCGGTGGTGGCGTTAAAGAGCATGGGATCGGTTTCGATGGAAACCACTTCGCCGTGCAAAACGGCATCGGCATTCGCAGGATCCTGCACGATGCGATATTTGGTGCGCTGTACAAACTGGCGAATCACGGCGGCAGTGAAGCGCTGCTCGATCCGATAGCGCGTCGTGTCGTTCTTGAATGCGGGGACGGCGATCGTGGTCCATTGCGCGGGCAGATTTCCGGCGCGACCTGCAACGTGATAGCCGCAGCCGGTGATGCTGGCGCTCGCGATCAGCAGCAGCGCGGCAATCACCGCGAGCTGCGCTGCACGCGGTATGTTTTTACGGTACGGGCTACTGCACGGGCGGTTCTGCAACCAATTCCTCCGCGATGCGCACCGCGTTCACTACCGCCAGGCGCAAATTATCTGCGACACCCCAAATCCACACGCCCGGCGCCACGTTCGGATCCGGGTCGATGCGCGCCAGATGAATTTCACTTTCGCCCGCGACGGTCACGTTGGTGGGCGCGGGGTCGTCCGGCGCGTCAACCTTCACACCTAGACTGCTGAAAGCGGTTTGGAGTTGCTCGCTCGGCTGCGGCGAAGCAAATTCGGCGTACGCGGCGAAAGCATATCCGTAAAAGACCGGCGCTTGCACCAACTGAATGGCGGGAGCCTGCGCGCGGCCGGCGAGATACTCTGAAACCTCTTTCGCAATTGAGTCACGCACTTCCTTGAATGTGGGTTTCGATTCCGAGCCGTAGCCCGCCAGCAGGTTGAAGGCAATTTGCGCGTCGAAGATCGGCTGCACGATGGGGCGGAAGGAAAGCAAATTCGTGGTTTGGGCTTCGAGCTCGTCCACGCCGGCTTGATCGCGTTCGGAAACCGGAGGGAAAAGCAGCAGCACGGTGCGTAGCGGTGAAAATTTCGCGAGCGCAGCGGCCAAAGTACACGCGATGACCACGCCGGAACCGGGCGAGGAGTACGCAACAGATTTCCGCGCGGCGCCATTCGCCGCGGTGACTTTCGCAGCTTTCAGGCCCGGACGCGGCAGCAGTACCGTATCCAGTAGCGGAATCCACGATGTGGATTCGCCGCTCGCGGCCAGCGCGCCGCTTAGATCAATCACGGTGGCGCCGGAACGTTGAGCGGCGGGCCAATTGCGCGCGGCATCCTGCTGCGAACCGGTAAAAAATACGAAGCGTGCATCTTCGAAACTGTCTTCTTCGAGCGCGCGAATAAATGTGGGTTCACCGCCCGCTTCGGTGAGCGTTCCGGCGAGCGCGGGCTCATCCAGCAACACGATGTCGCCTGCGGGAAAATTGCGCTCTTCAAGGACCAGCTTCAATTCCCTGCCGCGCAAGGAAGAAGCGCCGACGATGGCAACGCGTGTGGATTTAGCGGGCCCGGCGGGCATGGTCTAGGCAGGCCGCGAAGCGAGACGATGTCGCACCGTGCGCACCAGTTGCATCACCGGGCCGTGCAGCATGTAAGCAGCGGTGACCAATAGCAAAGTGGCGTGCGAGAAATACACGACCGCGCCTACCAGGAGCGCGAGCAGGATCACCGCGAGCGACGGTTGGCGGCGCGTGAGCGGAATATCTTTGAAGCTGAAAAAACGCAGCGTGCTGGACATTAATACACCGAGCACAACCAGCAAGCCCAGCCACACGAATGAGGCGCGCACATCCTCGATCGGGCGTCCATGGAAAAAATGCACCGTCGCCGCGATTACGCCCGCTGCTGCAGGGGTTGGCAGGCCCACGAAATAACGATTGCCGCCCGGAGCCATACCTTGAATATTGAATCGCGCAAGGCGCCACGCGCAGCACGCCACAAAAAAGAATCCGACGAGCCAGCCGGTTTGGGTGAGGTGTAGGGCTTCGGGGGCATTGGCCGCAGCGATCGCGCGCACGCCCCAGGCGTAGGCGAGAAATGCCGGGGCCAGGCCGAAGCTCACGACATCGGCGAGTGAATCGAATTCCCTGCCGAAAGCGCTTTCGGTTTTCATAGCGCGGGCGATGCGGCCATCCATCGCGTCGAAAAGGTAGGCGACACCGACGGCGCACGCGGCGTTGTCGAAATCAGTAATTTTTCCGTCGAGCGTAGCGAGAATGGCGTAATAGCCACAAAGCATGTTGGCAACCGTGCAGGCGCTGGGAAGAATATACACACCCCGGCGCAGTCGATGATTACGGAACGGAAGGCGCGGTTCTTCTTCTTGACCGATGGGATCTATGTCGTTGAATTCCATTTCGCGATTACGCTCTCGCCGCCTTTTACGTGCTGTCCGCGCTGAACGACTACTTGCGTATCCAGCGGCAGCCAAATATCAACGCGCGAACCGAAACGAATCAGGCCCACACGTTCGCCTATTACAACTTCTTGCCCTTCCTCTTTCCAGCATATCACGCGACGCGCGATTGCTCCGGCGATTTGTTTGAAAATGACACTCCCTTGTGGCGTGTGCAGATAAATGATGTTCTGTTCGTTTTCGCGCGAGGCGTCGGAACGAAACGCGGCATAGAAACGGCCGGGACGGTAGACCACGTCCGCAATGCGGCCAGCCGCGGGTGCGCGTTGCACGTGCACGTTCCAGATGGAAAGAAAGATGCTGATGCGATGGCCCATCACGGAGTCCAGCATCTCGTCCACGATTTCGACGACGCGGCCATCGGCGGGAGAAATGATAATGCCGGGGATGGTGGGAATCACGCGCCGCGGATCGCGGAAAAAATAAAAAATGAAGAGGCCGAGGAAAATCAGCACCACGGCCAGAATTTTCCAGCCGGGAATGAAGCATAGTGCGCCCGCGATGAGCGGCGGCAGGGCGAATCGGTACGCGTCCTTAATCATGGGCCTCGGGCGAAATCCTTTGCTCGCGAGAAGATGCGGCGCGCCTGGGCGCCGTGGCGCGAATGATTGCGGGTTAAAAGTACGGCGAATGCACCGGTATTGTACGACAGAAGTGAGCGTGCCGCGTGGGCCCTAGCGGTAAAAAATCTAGTGATGCACCATCTCGTGATCATGGCGGTAACGCGCCACAATCATTTCCATCAGGTCTTTCAGGCGCAATTTCATTTTCTTCAGACCGACTTCCAGCTCCAGGTCTTCCACGTTCCAGTAGGATTGACTGACGAGTTCTTTCAGCTGGGATTCACAGCGGGAGTGCTCTTCGAAGAGCCGGCGGTATTCCTGGTTCGATTCCAACAGGGACTGCCGGATATCATGCGTCGTGATCGGCATCCATTCCCTCCAGGGGTGCAGCGTTGTTCACATAGGCGTAACAATTATCACAATCGGGGTGTGGATGCCAATAGGCAAGAGCGGCGGAGGGATGGGAAGGCGCGACCGCAAGCAGCCTGAGGGCAGGAGCGATTTATGACGTGACGACGATGGCGCGCGGAAGGCGCCGTTACAAAACCGGGCCCAGGGCAGAATTCGCGATGGGAGAGAGGATCGCCCAGATGCGGTCGAGCCAGTCGCGGTGCTCTGGCTTCATTAGGACCGAGCGAAGGCACAGGACTGTGTCCGCGGCCGCGGCTGTCAGTTCGGGCTGCTGAGCGAAAAATTTTATCGGTACTCGAATTAGGGCTAGATGCAGATTTTGTTTGGCGGCAGCGTCGAAGATGCGTTGCGACAACGACGAGATTTCGGCGACGGTTTTCGCGCGCGGCGCCCACACTACGATATCGAGCTCCGGCGCGAATGGGAGCAACCATCGGACGTCGTTTGCAAGACGTTGCGCGAACCGGACCGCGGCATCGCGCGAGGCTTCGAGCATGGCGGCGAATTCCCCTCCCTGGACGAGCGGAAGCAGGCGTTGCGTCGCCCACAACGCGACGGCGGAAGCGCCGGGACGCGAACATTCCAAGCTGATTTCACCGAGATGAAGTTCGGAAGAAGTGAAATACGTGTACGGCGATTCGTGTTTGTAGATTGCGCCGACCTGGGGGTCGCGGAACAGCACGCAGCCGCAGCCGTAGGGTTGCAGGCCGTGCTTGTGCGGGTCAATGACGACGGAATCGGCGTGGCCAATCAGATCAAAGCTGGCGCGCGTTTCGGGGGCGAGATTGGACGCCAGCGTGAAATATCCGCCGTATGCGGCATCTACGTGCAGTCGAAAACCGTAGCGCTCGCGCAGGCGCAGAATTTCCGGCAGCAGGTCGACCGAGCCGGTTCCGGTGGTGCCCGCCGTCGCGACTACGCAGCCTACGTCGCCGGCACCGAGCATTTTTCCCAGCGCGCCTGGGTCCATGCGGCCGCGCTCATCTGTCGGCACCTGCGCGAACTGCAACTGCAGCACGGCGGAAACGCGTTTGTGGGTGTAGTGTGATTGATCGGACGCGACGATTTTCTTTCCCGGGTGCAGCTGGCCCGCAACCCAGAGGGCTTCCAGGTTCGCCATCGTCCCGCCGCCACACAAGTGACCCAGGTGCTGTTGCCAGCCGAACATTGCGGCAATCTGCGCGACGGCTTCTTTTTCCAGGGCGGAGCTGGCGCGGCCGCCATCGAGCGCGTGGTTGTTGGGATTGATCCAGGTGGCGAGTGCGTAGGCGGCACGGGCGATCGGGTGCGGAGGCTTGAGCATTTGTCCGGCGTAGAGCGGATGAAAGTACGGGTAGTTGTCCTGAAGTTTTGTGGCGACTTCGCTCATCACGGCGTTGAGCCGCGGGTCTCGCGCTGGCACGCTATTTTCTGTGATTGCGGGCAGCGCGGCAAATCCGCTGTCGAGCTGCTTCAGTGAGTCTCGCAGAAGCTCCAGGCTCGTTTCTTCCAGATGCATTTTGCCCTCGTGGGTTTTAGTGGTGCGGTTCCCGTGCTTGGGCCGTAAAGCCTCGGCCTTTAGGCCGAGGATATAAGGCCTGTCCTTGATTTGTGTCCATCTTAAAATCTACTCCGTCGAAAGACCTAGGGCGGACAGCCCAAAAGTAACGCCTGTGGAGACATGAGCCGCGCGGCAAGGCACTCAGCCCAGGAACCCACCGAAGCAAGCGGATGAAAAACGCCGCCTCTGCCGTAGGAATCCTCAGCATTAGCATTTAAGGGTTGCCGTAAGCAATAGTGCGTCTTCTACGGGAGCCGTGTAGTAGCGCGGGCGGCGGCCGGCTACTTCGAATTTGTGGCGTTCATAGAAGCGCAGCGCGGCGAGGTTCCCTGCGCGCACTTCCAGGATGGCGTGAGTTGCCCGGAACGTTTGCGCCCACTGCAGCGCTGCGGCCAGAAGCGCGGCGCCGATTCCACAGCGGCGAGAGCCGGAGTCGACCGCAAAATTAAGAATTTCAAGTTCGCTGCTCAAGCGTCGCGCAACGAGGAATCCAATCACGTGCGCGTCTTGCTCTGCCACCCAGCCTGCCATTTCGCCGCGGGCGACGCGATCGTAATCCCACGCCGTCCACTGCGCGATTTCCGGGCAGGCGGCTTGAATCCTAAGGATAGCTTCCACGTCGCGTGATTCCGGGGCGCGAATCGTCAAGACGGTTAGCCGTCCTTCCAGCGCATTTCGGCGTCGGTGCGGCGCACGTAGTTTGCGTCGAGTGTGAGCGCGTCACTCACATCGCCACGCAAAGCGCGCACGTGAGCGATGCGTCCGATGGATGGCGCGAGCACGCTGGAAACGATATCGAGGCCAACGAACTCAGTCGAGAATTGCGGCGTCAATCGCGAAGCGAGTTCAACGACCGACGCATCTGGCGTGACGATGGTGAACGCGCCGCCACCGTTGCCGGCCTCAGAGTTGCCAGCGCTGTGGCGGTGGCTGCTGTTGTCGCCCTGCTTGCCATTGGCGCCGCGACGGTGCGCCAGCGCACCAAGCTGCTCCGCGAACTCTTCCGGTGTGACGACATATTCCTCGCCCTCAAGCGCAAGCCCCGACGCAGCCGTGCGATAAACGCCAAAATACATTTGCCCGCGCTGCGCGTCCAGAGCGGGTACTAAAACTGTGCTGCCGGCTCGAGCCTGAAACGCCACCGCTTCCAGCGTACTCACCCCAACGACAGGCTTACCATAAACTTCCGCCCAGCCCTTCACCGCCGTCAGTCCAACGCGCAATCCAGTAAAAGAACCAGGCCCAGCAGACACCGCGAACAGGTCAAAATCCGCGAGTTTCAGCGGCAAATCAGTTAGTAAAAACTCCAAATGGCGGAAAATCCGCGAAGAATAGTTCTCTTCAGCTCGCGTGGAAATCACGCCAAGGGTAGTTTCGTCACGCAGAATTGCGACGCTGCCGGCGGGCGAAGAGGTGTCCAGGCAGAGGATCAGCACGTGCACCAGTATAGGGCAATTTGGGGGCCAATCTTACTGAAAACATTCGGTTTCTCAGTCTTGAGATCGCCCGCCAAACCACCCATTTATCTTGACGTTTATGACCCATGTGCCTAAACTTTCAATATGGTTTTCGGGGAGGGTCGTGCATCCATGTCCTGTGAATTTAAGCTCGGCGAAAAGGTTGTGTATCCGAATCACGGTGTCGGAGTAATTGAACAGATTAGTTACGGCTACGTGAATGGACGTTCGGAGCGATTCTACATGCTGAAAATCGTTTCGAGCGGTTTGAAAGTGATGGTGCCGCAGACGAACGTGGATTGCGTAGGCCTGCGCCCCATCATTCGAAATACGCAAGCCGGCGCGGTGATTTCGTTTTTGGAAAAAGGCCGCTCCGCTTCGCACCACGACTGGAAACACCGCTTCAAGGAAAATTCGGATCGCATGCGGACGGGCTCGTTGATGGAGGTCGCCGCAGTTTTGAAAGGTCTGGTGGCCCTCAGCCGGACCAAGCCGCTTTCCTTCCGCGAAAAGAAAATGCTGGAACGTGCCAAGTACCTGTTGGTGAGTGAGCTGGCCACGGTGCGCAACACGTCTGAATCGGCTGTAGAAGCCAACTTGGTGAAGGCGCTGGCCAAAGCCAAGCTGCAAATGCCGGAGGGCGCGCCCATTCCGGAGTAAATTCTCGTATCCACCTTTGACGGGCACAATCTACCAAGGTTGTGCCCTTTTTTTTGCCTGCCGCTTACTTTTCGCCTGGCTTGCGTCCCGAATCCAACTTCCCGAGTTTTTTCGCCGGTGCGACGATGCGTTCGATCTGTTGCGTATGGTTTAGGTCGTGACCGGCGATCAGCCTCACCAGGCGATCGATCGTCTCCGCGCCACGTTCGGAGTGCACGCCGTGGTGCTTCCACTGCTCGCCGGAGAGCGACTTCAGCAGCGCCAGGTTTGCTTCGCGCAGCAGGCGGAATATCTCGAGCGACTTGCGCGCGTCGCGTTTTTCGTACTTGCAGGCTTTGGCCCACGCCTCCTGATCGTACGCGGGGATGGGCGTACCGGGCGTCGCCAGGATCTGCCGCAGGCGGAAGCTGGTGACGATTTCGCTGTCGGCAAGGTGCGCCATGATTTCCGCGACCGACCACTTGTCTGGCGCTGGACGCCTGCGCAGCTTCGCCGCCGGGGCGCCTTTCAGCAGGCGCTCGAGTTTTTTCGCGCTGGCGGCTTGGATCTTCAGCGGCTGCTGGCCTTCCACATATCCCAGAATTCGTTGCATGTACTGCGGAACTGTTTCGATCATGGGGCTGCTCCTTTCGTGCGCGTTTGGATGCGAACTAGTGCAGAAAGACTCGCGCGAACGTAAAAAGATAGCGACGCGCTGCGCACGTCCTACGAGCAGCCAATTTGGCTGGCGCGAGGCCTTCGTAGCACGATCCACGGCAAATTCAGACGCTGGAAAGCGAGAAAATGCGCGGGCGTCGTGCGAATGACCGGCTGTACCAACGTACAGTTGTCGTCTTCTGGAAACCACGCGCGCGGAACCCCTGCCGCGAAATTGCGCGCATCTTACAATTTAGAGAGCGATCCCCTCCGGCCCTTAGGAACCTGGGATTCCTTACAAATGAAGGGCCGTGAAGCGGGTCGCGCAGCTCTGAGAGGCGAAGCGTATGGCGTTGAAGGCGACCGACATCCCTGCCGCGAGCCCGCAAATTGACGCGGCGGGACGCCCCATTCCCTCGTGGCCCGCAAATGCGGCGGCGAATTCCACGCCGAACCTCGCATTAAATCCCGAGGAACAGGAACTCGCGCGCAAACGCGAAGAGCAAGCTGCGATTGAAAGCGAGCTGGCCGAACGCGAGCTCCGCTCCGCAAACTTGCGCGCGGAGCTGGGCGCGTTCGAGCGGCAATATTTGCATCACGTCGGCTCGCGCTATGCGGAACTGGACGAGTTAAAGGCCGCGGTCGCCGAACGCCTCGCGCAGGAGCAGCCCGCGAACGCACGCGCGCAGCACGCCGCGCGGGAGGCGCGTTCGCGCGCCGCCGAGACGCAATCTACGGCCGGTGAAAAGTCCGAAGCCACGCCGCGCGCCTTCGAATCCTCGCCCGAAATGAAGCGCCTGTACCGCGAAGTCGCAAAGCGCGTTCATCCGGACCTTACTTCGGATCGCGCTGATCGCGCCAAGCGCCAGCAATTGATGGCTGAGGCCAACGAAGCCTACGAACGCGGCGATGAAACCAGGCTGCGGAAAATTTTCGCGGAATACGAATGGAGCGCGGAGGCCGTGCAAGGCGAAGGCCCCGGCGCGGAATTGATTCGCGTGATTCGCCGCATCAGCCAGGCACGCGGACGGCTTGCGGAGATCGAAGCGGAATTGCAGGAGCTGTTGCGTTCGGATTTGTATCAGCTGAAAGTGCGTCTGGACGAAGCGCAAGGCCACGGGCGCGACGTGCTGAAAGAAATGGTGCAAAAAGTAGAAGACCAGATCGCGCAGGCCAAGCGGCGTCTCGAAGATCCGCAAGGGCTCGGCCGTTAAACATGGAAACGGGCGAAAGATCGCCGGAACTGCAGACCGCGCAACGTGGCGGCCAGCAAATCGTGCCCACTGCCTCGCGCGGATTGGCGTTGCGTTCCGCGGCACTGGTGGTGCGCGGCCTGCGGGACATGGCCCGCGATTCGAACTGGCTGATCAAGAAAGTTTTTCCCGGCTACACACCGCGCCTGGCAATTTCCGCGACGGGCGCTCTGAGCCTGATCGCTCCTGCCGATCAGGGTGGGTCGCAGCGCGTGGTCCTGTATGAGATTGAACGCACCGGACCGACGCTGGCTCTCGCGGTGCCGCAGGAAGCGGCTGGTGCGGCCGCGGGCGTCGCAGCGCAGGATGTGTTAGCGGCGTTTGCGTGGTCGCCATCGGCGCGTCATCTGGTGGCAGCCTGGGGCGCGTGGCAGCCCGCGCTACACATTTTCGATCTGCACGGAAAGATATTGCTGGGCACGTTCGGGGATTTCAAGAATTTTCCGGCGTGTCTGGCATGGTCTGGTGCGGGGAATTTTTTTGCGGCTGCTTCGGCGGGTGGCAAAGGCGCGAGCTTGCGGTTGTGGCAGGCGGAAAAAGGCGCGCTGCCTTTTGCGCAGTCGCCGACGAAAGAAATGGGCGTGCCGGATGGCTTCGAGCGGCAAACTTACGAAGCAGAATTCGGCGAAGAAGGTGCGTTCGGCGGCTACGGGCGCACAGCTTTCAGCCCCGACGAACATATCCTGGCGAGTGTGATCGAAATTCGCGGCGATTGGGCCGATGATTCGATCGTGCTGGCGGATGTGCCGGCGCTACGCACGCAAAATGTGTTTCAAGCGCAAGGGCACATCACGGATCTCACCTGGACTCCCGATAGCCGGCAAATTATTTATTGCGCCGCGGGGCAGGCGTACAGGCTGGACGTGGAAAGCCTGGCCTTCGAGCCGCAGCCTTTCGGCGCGGAATTCTGCGTGTGCCATCCGCACCTGCCGCTGTGCATCTGTTACAGCTCGTGGCTAAAAAATTCAGCGAAGGGCCGGCTGTTTCTGGTGGACCTGAGCCGCCAAATCATTTTCGACGAATACGCCGCCGAAGGAATCGTGGACCTGCGCTGGAGCGTGGACGGATCGAAGGCCTACGCGATGACGCGCGACGGCATGGCCTACATTTACGATCCGCCACTGATTTGAATTGGAAAGCTTTCTGTGAAAAGCGAAATCTGCGATGACAAGTTTTTCGTGCGGACGATATGACTGAAGCGCGTAATCAGCCGACGCGGCTCGTGCAACGAGCGGGCACCCTGACTCGTCAAGCGCATCCCGACTGGATCTACTTTCTACCGATCTTGCATTTCTGCGCCTGCTTGATGAGCGCTCTGCGCGACTTCGTGCCGGGGCTCCAGTACCTGGTAGTAATTTGGGACTTCGTGATGCACGCCGATTTCCCCATTTCGCTGCTGGTACAAGACCTCACGCCAAAATACGCTCCACTAGCCGCAATCTGGATCGTCGTAGCCGGCACGCTGTCGTGGTACCTGCTAAGCCGCGCCGCGGAATTCCTAATCAACAAATTGAAACGCAGCCGGATGCCGGCTAACATTCCACGCGGGGTCAAAATGTAGAGCGGCTCCCGGCCTGGTCTCGACGAAGGATCGAAAATCGGCGCTATTCCGCAATCGCATTGCTGTGTTCACTAGGCCAGCGGCAGGTTTGGCTGGGCATTTAGGCTCGAGTCTTCGTGTTGGCCGGCGACGAAGCGCGGGTAGCCGGCGGCGGCGATCATGGCGGCGTTGTCGGTGGAAAGGGCGCGGCTGGGGAAAAATACGGCGAGGTTGCGGAGCTTGGCTTCGGCTTCGAAGGTGGCGCGCAGTTCGCGATTGGCGGCGACTCCGCCGGAGACGAGGATTGAGCGCGCATTATTTTGCTGGGCGGCGGCGAGGGTACGCGTGACCAAGTTGTCGACCACGGCGCGTTGAAAGCTGGCGACCAAATCCAGCGTCGCTGCGCTTGCTAGCTTGCGCAAAGAATCGGCGCTGCGCTCGCCGCTGGCCAGCGCTTCCTTCCGCGCGTCAATTTCCGGCTGCAGCTCGGGGTGACGCTTCAGGTGGTACAGCACGGCCGTCTTGATTCCGCTGAAGCTGAAATCGTACGCATTGCCTTTCATCTTCGGCTCGCCGAAGCGAATGGCGCGGGGGTTACCGTGCTGCGCGAGTTGATCCATCACCGGGCCGCCGGGATAGCCGAGTGCGAGCAGGCGCGCGACCTTGTCGTAAGCTTCGCCGGCCGCGTCGTCGCGCGTGCCGCCGAGGCGTTCGTAGGAAAAATGCACGGCTCCATGGTCCGATTCGGCCTTCACGGAATAAATCACAGTGTGGCCGCCGGAAACAATCAGGCAGGCCGCCGGCAACTCCGGTGGTGGCAGCTTCGCGACACTGGTTTCGAGAAAAACAGCATGCACGTGACCTTCGAGGTGATTCACGCCGATAAGAGGCTTGCCCAGCGCTTGCGCCAGCACTTTTCCGTAGGTGATGCCCACGAGCAGCGCGCCGACAAGGCCGGGACCGCGCGTCACCGCGACCGCGTCCAGATCCTGCAGCGTGATTCCGGCTTGTTCTAGGGCTTCGCGGACTACGGGCACGATTTGGCGCAAGTGTTCGCGAGAGGCCAGCTCCGGCACCACGCCGCCATATTTTCGGTGGATGGCAATTTGCGATGCGACGATGCTCGAAAGGATTGTATCGCCGCCAGAGACGACGGCCGCGGCGGTCTCGTCGCAGGAAGATTCAATTCCCAGGATGATTTTGCGTTGCGCCGTCAAGAAAATACCTCGCATCTCGTTGCGCCAGGGTTCGCAATGAATATGGTAGCATAGCCGTGCGAGCGCCCTTTCCGCGCGGCACGCTTGCCCGAGAGCGTTGTGCGGGCATGCCGTTCGCGTGCAGCGTTTGCTGGTTACGACGTTGCCTTTACGAACTCCTGCGATCGCGCTTCCCCACCGAGCCGACTCCAGAAGTTAAAATACATTTTGCTGGGGAACGCCGCGCCTGTTCAGACAACGGGCCACAATCCATACAGAGGACTATGAGCTCCGAACGAAAACGTGTGCGCAAAGCGGTGCTGCCCGTGGCCGGCCTGGGAACACGCTTCCTGCCCGCCACCAAAGCGATGCCGAAGGAAATGCTGCCGGTGGTGGATAAGCCGCTCATCCAATACGCGGTGGAGGAGTGCATCGCGTCTGGAATTGAAAATGTAATTTTCGTCACTGGCCGCCGCAAGAGCGCCATCGAAGACCATTTCGATTTCGCGCCGGAGCTGGAACATTTTCTGGAAGATCACGGCAAGCCGGAACTGGCGCAAATGGTGCGCGACATCAGCGGCGGAATTCATTTCAGTTACACGCGGCAAAACGAAGCGCTGGGGCTGGGCCACGCGGTGCTCACCGCGCGCGAGCTGGTCGGCGATGAACCGTTTGCGGTGCTTCTGGGCGACGTAATCATGGACAGCCCGGTGCCGGCGACGCGCGCGTTGATTGAAATCTACGAAGCCACGGGACAAGGCGCGATCACCGTGCAGGAAGTTCCGCGCGAAGAATTGCAATTTTACGGCGTCATCTCGTCCAGTCCCGGGAAAATTCCGCGCTGGGGCGATAGCGTGCTGCGGCTGAACGATATGATCGAGAAGCCGAAGCCGGACGCGGCACCTTCAAACCTGGGAGTTTCTGGCCGCTATGTACTGCCACCGGAGATTTTTGATTACCTGGAGCAAACCAAGCCCGGCGCGGGCGGCGAAATTCAACTTACCGATGGTTTGCGCGCGCTAGCCGCAAAAGAAGGCTTGTGGGCGCACGTGCATCAGGGAAAGACGCACGACGCTGGGAACAAGCTGGGCTTCCTGAAAGCTACGGTGGAATTGGCGCTGAAAAATCCGAAATTCGGCGGCGAATTCCGCAGATATCTGAAGACGCTGGAGCTTTAGCGCTTCACTTCAGCTATTTCTTTTTCTTTGACGCGCCCTTGTCAGCGGAGGATTTCGCATCGCCGGATTTCGCGCCGCTCGATTTTGATTCGCCGGTCTTCGCGTCGCTGGATTTCGAATCCTGCGATTTTGTGTCGGAGGATTTGGAATCCGAGGACGATTCGCCCGATTTTCCTGACGCGCCGTCGCCGGATCCTTCCACGGACGTGCCACCGGAATTCTTGCCCTTGTAATCCGTCACGTACCAGCCCGAGCCTTTGAACTGGATGCCCGCCGCAGAAATCATGCGCTCGGCTTTTCCGCCGCACCGGGGGCACTTCTGCGTCGTCGGCGCGTTATGCTTCTCGATTTTCTCGAATTGATGCGCGCACTTGGAACATTTGTATTCGTATAGCGGCAAAGCGGAACTCCTCCCCGCGTTGAGTGTGAATGAAAATAGTAACACGCTTGCCGCCGTAGGCGCAGCAGCGGCGCGAATCGGTGATACGCCGGGGCGTTTGGCGCCAACAGCTTTTGTGGAGGCGGTCCCGCGGCGGCGGGACGCTGCGAAATCGGCTCTTAAAAATGTCCAGACAGGCGATGTGTTAGACTGCGTTCCTTTGGGGGCTTTGCAATCGCATCATGACCAAAACGAAACCAAACGAGCCGGGCGCGGGATGCCTGTACGTCGTGGCCACCCCCATCGGCAACCTGGAGGATATTTCGCTGCGCGCGCTGCGCGTGCTGAAAGAGTCCGACGCCATTGCGTGCGAAGACACGCGGCAGACCTTGAAGCTGCTTTCGCATTTTGACATTCAGAAGCGGCTGATCAGCTACCACGAGCACAACGAAATCACGCGCGCCGCGGAGATCGTGATCGAGCTCGAGCAGGGCGCGCAAATCGCGCTCGTGACCGACGCTGGAACGCCGGGAATTTCCGATCCGGGGGGCAGACTGGTGAGTCTGGCGCTGCGTCACGGAATTCAGGTGCTGCCACTGCCGGGCGCGTGCGCGTTTGTCGCGGCGCTGGCCGCTTCGGGGATTGCGAGCGAGGAATTTACGTTCATCGGATTTTTGCCGTCGCGGCCCATCGAGCGACGCAAGCGCTTGCGCGCGCTTGCCACAGAACCGCGCACGCTTGCGCTGTACGAAGCGCCGCACCGGCTGCTGGATACGCTGGAAGACGCGCTGGAAATCCTGGGCAATCGTCCCGCCGTAGTCGCTCGCGAATTGACCAAAGTGTACGAAGAGTTCTTGCGGGGCCATCTGGACGATTTGCTGGCCGCCGCGCGCGCGAAACCGCCACGCGGGGAAATCACCTTGCTGATCGGAGCGGCCGATGGCGAGGCGCAGCACACTGCCCCCGAAAACGCGCAGGCGAAAATTCCACTGGCGCGGCGCGTGGCGGAAATTATGAAGGAACGCGGCCTGGACAATAAAGCCGCGCTGAAACAGGTGGCGCGCGAGCGCGGACTGACGCGCCGCGAAGCCTACAAGCAGCTGCTCATCACGCGCGACGAGTGACGCATGGCCGTCCGTCGACTTAATCGGCAGCTGGCGCAGTGCTCTTCGCGAAGAAGGCGTCCACTTTACCGAGGATCTCCGCAGCCGTGTGCGCATGATGCACTGCGTAGCGCAGTTCGCCGCCATTGCGCACGCCGTGGGTGAACAGGCTCGCGAACTGTTTCATCTTGCCGATCGCGTCCGGCATTTCTGCTGCGATCAGGCTGCGGAAATAACCGGACAGCAAGTGGTAGCGATCCACGTCCGTAGGTTCGTCGTAGCGCCCCGTGGCAATAAAACCCGCGATCTGGCGAAAAATCCAGGGATTCGAGGAAGCGGTGCGGCCGATCATCACCGCGTCGCATCCAGTCTCCGCCACCATGCGCACGGCATCCTGCGGCGTGCGAATGTCGCCATTGCCGATCACCGGAATGCGCACGGCTTGCTTCACGGCACCAATCACGTTCCAATCGGCCGAGCCGCTGTACCCCTGCATGCGCGTGCGCGGATGCACGGCGATGGCTTCAATGCCAACCTGCTCGGCCATGCGCGCCACGTCCACCGCGACGATATTATTTTCGTCCCATCCGGAGCGGATTTTGATCGTCAACGGAATCGCGACGGCGGCACGCACCGCGCGCAATAATTTTTCCAGATGCACCAGATCACGAAGCAAACCTGAGCCGCCGCACTTCACTACTTTTTTTACGGGGCAGCCCAGGTTGATGTCCACCTGATCGAAACCCAGATCTTCGGTGAGCGCGGCGGCGGAAGCCATCACGGCGGGATCGGAGCCGAAAATCTGCGCGGCGATGGGATGCTCGTCGGCGTCAAAGTACAAATAATGCAGCGTGCGCGCGGAATTGCGCGTCAGGCCTTCGGCGCTGGTGAATTCCGTCATGATCAGGCCGCAAGAACCGAGCGACCGAATGACGCGGCGAAATACTGTGTCGGTAACGCCGGCCATCGGCGCCAGGATCGTCGCCGGACGGATCACGTTGTTGCGAATTTTCAGTTCCGCGGGAATCATGATTTCAGCCGATCCATGCTCTTGTGCTGCCAGCGAGCCGCAAAGCAAGCCAAAAGAGCCGGCAAGAACCCGGCGCTACGAACTGGAATCGTTGCGCCGCTTCGCCGCCACTACTACTGCCGCATCGTCGCCATCTGCGCCCAACGCCGCCGCAGCGGCACGCACGCGCGGCGCAGCGGCGGTCAGTTGCGCGAGCAGCGCGTCCTTGGAGCCACCGAAAAAATTCTCGATCACCTGGCCCAGCGCCTGCGTGCGCGCATCTTCGGCGCTCAAATTAGGGCTGTACATATAGGCGCGGCCAACCTTGCGACGCTCGACGACTCCCTTGCGCGCCAATCGGTCCATGATGGTCATGATCGTGGTGTAAGCGCGCGGCCGTCGCGCAGCCAGACGATCTCGAATCTCGCGCACGGTGCCCTGGCCCATGGGCCAGAGCGTGTTCATGCAGTCCAGCTCCAGCGGCGCAAGGTCCAGCAGGGAGCGGCGCGGCGACGAAAGTCGTGCGGTTATCCCAGTCATGGATGAATGTTCGCGATCGCCTTCACGTTCACGTTCACCGCCCGCCCGGATTGCGCGACGCACCGGGCGCACTCGTTTGTGCCGAGTTGCTCGCCGCAGCATCGGTCGAACGTCCGGCATCCTCGGCGGCCAAAAACTTGTCGGTTCGCAGAAGCGCGCGATGCAGCGCGGGATTTCGCTCGGTCCACTCCTCGTTTCCGCAGGCACCTTCCAGCGTCGTGCGCATTGCCGCCATTTTCGAATCCATGTCGTCCAGAAAATGCAGCGCAATCGCTTCGCGCGTCTGCGGCAAAGAAGGCGATCCAAATTCGTAGGTGCCATGATGGCTCAGAATCAAATGTTCGATCAAGATCGCGAGCGTCTCTGGAAAGCCCGCGATCGCCTTGATCTTTTCGCGCACCAGCAGCGTGCCGATCGTGATATGGCCCAGCAAGCGCCCAGCCGTGGTGTAATTCGTCGCGCGCTCGTAGCTTAACTCATCAATTTTCCCGATGTCGTGCAACACAATGCCCGCAAGGAGCACGTCGAAATCCAGTTCAGGATAATGCGCCGTAACAACGCGCCCCAGCCCGATCAGGCTGACGGTGTGCTCGAGCAATCCGCCGACAAACGCGTGATGCATAGTCATCGCGGCGGGCGCGCGTTTCAGCTTCGGGACGATTGCGGGATCCGTCACCACGCTTTGCAGCAGCCGCTGGATCCAGGGATTTTTTACCGCTGCGACCGCCGCGCTCAGATCGCCAAAAAGTTTCTCGACGTCATGCTTGGTGTGCGCGAGAAAATCGGAAAGATCGTAATCGCGCACCGCCGCCGGAACAATCTGCTCCAGCGTCATTTCCTTCTGCCCGTTGTACAGTTTAACGCGGCCGCGAATCTGCACCACGTCGTCCGCTTCGAAAGTTTTGGCAAGCGCTTCGAAGTTGTCCCACATTTTCGCGGGAATTGAGCCCGTGCGGTCGCGCAGCGCCAGCTCCAGCCAGGATTTTCCGCTGCGTTGCGATGTGCGGATTTCTTTCACGGCCACAAGGAACAAAGATATGACGGCTTGTCCGTCCTGGAGGTCGGAAACGTAGTGCGATTTCATTGGCCGTTGACTTTGGGCAGCGGCACTTTCTTCTTTTCTTTCTTCTTCTGCACCACGTCGGGTGTGGGCTGCACTTCCGTAATCACACTGGCACCGGCTACGGCGGCGCTGTCCGTGTATCCTGGCTTCACCATCACGTAGCTTTCTACGCGTAGCTGCCCCAGATAGTCACGCATCTGCGGTTCCATTTTCTGCATGTACAGTCGGTTCATGATTTCGTTTTCCACTTTGTCCGTCGGCTGCAGGCCGGCCTGGAAGTGGTTTTCTACTTTCAGGATCTCGAAACCCGTCTTGGTTTGGATCACGTCGGTGATCTGGCCTTTGTCCATTTTGAACACAACTTCTTCCAACTTCTGGTCCAGTTCACCTTTGGGAAAGGTTCCCAACTCTCCTCCCCGATCTTTCGCCGTACTGCCTTCGGAATAGCGCTTGGCGATTTCGCTGAACTCATCGCCCTTCATGACGCGGTTGCGCAAATCCTCCGCCTTCTTCTGCACGGATTCGATCTCTTCCGGGCTTTTGCCTTCGGTACTCAGGAAAATTTCCGACAGCACCACTTGCTCCGGCCGCGTGAATTCCTGCGGGTGCGCGTCGTAATACTTTTTCACTTCGTCGTTGCCAATGTTGATGTGCGAGCCGACTTCCCTGCGCACCACTTCCTGCGTGAGCAGCCCATTGCGAATCGTCGTCTTGTAATCTTCCCAGGCCAGGCCGGAGCCTTCGACGGCCTTCTCAAGCTCCTCTAAGCTGTTCATATGGTTCTGGACACGAACTTCATCCAAGCGTTTGATTACGTCGGATTCCACGCTGATGCCCATATCTTTCGCGCGCTGCACCATCAGCGACTGGTCAATCAGCCCGCGCAGCAAATCCTTCTGCTGGTCCTTGAACTCCGTCATGAGCTTATCTTGCGCGCAGCCCTGGCAATCGTGCGCCACTTCCTCGCGCAGCTGCTCTTCGGCCTTCTGATAGTCGGACATGGTGATCACGTCGTTGTTCACGCGCGCGATAATCTCTTCGACCACCAAGGCCTTCGCCTGGGCGCGCACTCCCGCAGGCAGCAGCGCGACGCTTACGACCAGGGCGCCGCCGCATATCAAAATGCAAGCAAAATTCCGATTTTTCATGGGGTTCACCAGCCTCAAATTTTATCCCTACGATTGTAGTTGTAGCAATACGTTTCTCGTCGCGCCCATCGGTCCGCCCTGGATGCTCTTCCAGTCGAGCCATAGCACTCCGGAAGGGTCCAGGCGCATGCCCCGCCGTTTGCGCAGCAGTTTCACGACGTGGTCAGGCCCCACCGGCGTGTCATCATAAAACTTGATAGCCACCTGGTCCCCCTTGCGGTCGATCGTCGCCACCAAAAGCTTCTCCGCCAGCGCCTTCAACACGGCGTAATCCAGCAGATTTTCCACCGACGGCGGCAGCGGGCCGAAGCGATCCTCCAGTTCCTGGCGAACTTCCGCGCGCTCGGCATCGCTGGTGACGCCGGCGATGCGCTTGTAAATCCGCAGGCGCAGGTTCTCGCTGTCAATATACTCAGGTGGGATGCGGATTTCCTGTCCCAGGTTGAGTGTGGCGCGGCGTTCGGGTGTGAGCGCTTCGCCTTTGCGCTCGGCTACGGCGCGCTCCATCATCTGGCAGTACATATCGAAACCGACTGCTTCGATGTGGCCGTGCTGTTCACGGCCGAGCAGATTCCCTGCTCCGCGCAGCTCCAGATCGAGGGCGGCAATGCGGAAACCGGCGCCGAGGTCGCTGAATTCTTTTAGAGCTGCGAGGCGTTGCCGCGCGATCGTTGTGAGCGTAGTGTCGGGCGGCACCAGCAAGTAGGCGTAGGCGCGCTGATTCGAACGTCCGACGCGGCCTCTTAACTGGTACAGCTCGGAAAGGCCCATGCGATCGGCGCGATTGATCACGATCGTGTTCGCGCGCGGAATGTCGAGACCGTTCTCGATAATCGTGGTCGAGACCAAAACGTCCGCCTCGTCGCGAATAAACTGCAGCATCACTTTTTCCAGTTCGGCCTCGCGCATCTGGCCGTGGCCCACCACCACGCGCGCTTTGGGAACCAGGCGCTTGATCATCGCCGCGAGCGAGATGATGGATTCCACGCGATTGTGCACGAAGAAGACTTGGCCATCCCGCGCCAGCTCTTCTTCGATCACACGCTGCACCAGCGTTTCGGTGAACGGCGCGACCGTGGTCTGAATCGCCAGGCGATCTTTGGGCGCCGTTTCGATCACGCTCATATCGCGCAAACCCACCAGCGACATGTGCAGCGTGCGCGGAATGGGCGTCGCGGACATGGTCAGCACGTCCACATTTTTGCGCATCTCCTTTAGGCGTTCTTTATGGGCGACGCCGAAGCGCTGCTCTTCGTCCACCACCAGCAGGCCGAGGTCTTGAAACTTCACGTCCTTGGAAAGGATTCGGTGCGTGCCGATCAGGACGTCAACTTTGCCGGCTTCCACTTCTTCCAGAACTTTTTTTTGCTCTTTTTCCGTGCGGAAGCGGCTGATCATTTCGACGCGCACGGGAAACGCGGCGAATCGCCGCTTGAACGTCTGATAGTGCTGGAACGCCAGCACCGTGGTGGGCGCGAGCACAGCCACCTGCTTCGAGTCGGCGACAGCCTTGAAGGCGGCGCGCATGGACACTTCCGTCTTGCCATAGCCGACGTCGCCGCAGAGCAGGCGGTCCATTGGCAGATTCGATTCCATGTCGCGCTTTACGTCTTCGATGGCGCGCTGCTGGTCGGCGGTTTCTTCAAACTCGAACGCGTCGTCGAACTCATGCGTCCAATTCGTGTCCGGCGGAAACGGATGCCCCACCGCCATTTTTCGCTCGGCGTAAAGTTCCAGAAGCTGCTCGGCCATGTCGCTGACGGATTTTTTCACGCGTGACTTGCGCGCTTCCCACACCGTGGTTCCCAGACGGTCGAGCTGCGGTTCCACCCCGCCCAGAGAGGTGTACTTCTGAATCAGATCGAGGCGCGCCAGGGGCACGTAGAGTTTCGCGTCGCCGGCGTAGCGCAGCAGCATGAACTCGCCGTTTGCGCCTTCCATCGCGACTTGGCGCAGCCCTTCGAACTGGCCGATGCCGTGATCCACGTGGACGACGTAGTCGCCGGGTTTCAGGTCGCTGAAATCGCTGAAGAAGCTGGCGGTTTTCGGCCGCGCACGCGAACGTAGCGACGGCGGTGCTTGCGTTTCGAATAGATCCGCGTTGCCGTAGAGCACCACCTTCGCATCGCTGAAGACTACTCCTTCAGAGAGCGGCGCTTTGGTGAGCAACATCGCTGAGCCCGGCGCGTTGCTACCTTCTTCTGCGAGGCGCGTCACCGTGGCGTTTTCTTCGAGTTCGCCCATGCGGTATGGCAATTCAAATTCGTGACAGATGTCGGCGAAACGCTCGAGCTCCCCGGTGCTGGCAGCGGAAACCATCACGTTTTCGCCGGCTGCGATTCTGTTGCGAGCTTCCGCGATGAACGCTGCGACATTTCCGTGATAGCGCGTGGTTGGCTGCGTGTGCAGCGTGCGGGTTGGGTCTGCACCGTCGTGACCCGAAGCGCCGGTGCCGTTGCCAGTTTCCGCCGCCTCGACCGCCAGATGCTCAATCGCGAGGCGCGGCGCCATCTGCAATGCCAGGTTCCATTCCTCGTCGTCGAAAATAAATTTGTCGGGCGGCTCGGCCAGCGGATCTTCGACTGCATCGAACGCCTCCGCCAGCTGCGCGCGATATTTTTCGACCGACGCAGCCAGCAGCGATGGTTCGTCCAGGATGATCAGCGGATCGACGGTGAGATCAAACAAAGTGGACTTGCGATTCTCGCGCAGCGCCTCACGAAATTCCCATCCCGGATAAAATCCACTCGGCGTCGCATCATCTTCTCGTCCGGACGCCGCTGAAACTCGCGCGCGCTCCAGCACTTCGGCGTGGCGCGGATATTCCGTCAGCGGCATCAGGGTCGCGCGCTCGACGGGATTCGTCGAACGCTGCGTATTGGGATCGAAAGCGCGAATGGATTCGATGGTGTCGCCGAGCAGCTCGACGCGCACAGGCTGCGGGGATTCCGGCGAGTAAATATCGATGATCCCGCCGCGCACCGCGAATTGCCCCGGCATCTCGCAGGTGATCTGCTTGTCGTAACCCGCGCTCGAAAGGAAATCGATCAGCTCCTGATGCGGAATGGATTCGTCGCGCGCGATGGTGCGCGCCAGCTGCGCGTAGAATTCGCGGTCGCGCATGCGCCACACCGCGGCCTGGGCTGGCACGATCAGCAGATCCGCATCGCCTGTTGCAAAACGCCACAGAGCCACGGCTCTATCTTCCGAAATTTCCGCGTGCGGCGAGCGGTTTTCGTAGGGCAGCACTTCGTGCGCAGGCAAATGCGCCACGCGACGTCCGGGCTTGCCCGTCACCGCGCGATAAAAATAGCGCACCGGTTCGAGCAATGCTTCGGCGCGCTGGTTCGTATCCACCAGCAGCACGGTAGGCCGGCCCAGCTCCGCAAACGCCAGCGGAACCAGCAGCGCTTTCGCGGAATCGGTCAGGCCGGCTAGGCGCACTTCGCCGCCACTGCGCCGCAGCGCTTCAAATGTCTCCTCGACGACCGGGCGGCGTGCCACCCGCGCCAGAAGCTCGCTAACCAAAGGAAGAATCATGCTTGAATGTGTGTAATCCGTTCGATCAGCCGGGAGGTTGAATAGCCGGGTTCAAGCGGCAGGCGCACCACTTGCACGCCCGCCGCAGTTACAGCGTCGTCGTCCACGTACGCATTTTCGCTCGAGCCTGCCTCGCCGCCTTGCGCCAGCACTTCCGGTGCGAGGCGCGCGATGAATTCAGTGGCACTGGGCCCGTCGCAGATCGCGACGAAATCCACAGCGGAGAGGGCCGCTAGAATTTCAGCGCGTTCGTCGGCTGGAGTGATGGGCCGCGCTGCCGGAGCTGGGACGCTGGGCGCGCCGATGAGTTTCGCGGCTTGTTCCGCCGCCACGCGCACGCTTTCGTCGCTTTGCAGCGCTACAATTAATATTTCGCCCAGGCCGCGCGCCTGTTCCAGCAAACGGACGTGCCCGGGATGCAGCAGGTCAAACGCCCCAGCCACGCACACCACGCGCTTTCCGTTGCGTTTCCACTCCTGACGTTGGAGAATCAATTCAGATTGCGAGACAACTGCCAATTGCCCATTCCTCGATCCGCCGCAGCGGAAAAGCACAAACACACCATTCTACCATGTCGCCCGCAAATGCCACGGAGCGCCCGATGAAGTTCTGGCAAATCATTCTTGCCGTGGTGGGCGTGATATTCCTCGCGCTCGGCTCGCGCTGGATTCGCGTAGCGGAGCTGCCGAAGCAGGAGCTGTGGCTGGACGCGGGCGGGTGCCGCACCCCGATGACCGTGCTCGATCCTCCCGCAGATGTAAAACCCGCCGGTAGCATCGTTCTGCTGCACGGGCTTTCGGCCAATCGCCGCGTGATGATGTATCTCGCCGAAGATTTTGCTGGCCACGGTTTCCGCGCCTACGCGATTGACCTGCCCGGTCACGGAGACAGCCGTGACGCTTTCTCGTTCGCGCACGCGGAGGAATGCGCCACCGCCGCGGTCGAATCTCTGATTCACGGCGGCCAGCTCGATCCCAAGCGCACGATTTTGCTGGGACATTCGATGGGCGGCGCCATCGCCATACGCATGACCGATCGCGATCCGCTCGCCGCCACCATCGCGCTTTCGCCTGCGCCAATGAATGCGCCGCAGCGTATGCCCGCCAATTTGCTGGTGTTCAGCGCCAGCGCGGATTTGGGCATTCTGAAACGCGTAGCGCAAGGATTGTCTGACGCAGCCGGTGGCGAGCGTACCGCGCCGGGAGACTTCGTGCAGCAGCGCGCATTCGATCTGCGCCGGCTGACGCGCTCGACGCACACCAGCCTGCTTTCCGACCGCCGCGTCGCGCACGATTCCGAAAAGTGGGCGATGCAAGCGCTGTTCCCCGATATCGCGGCGGACACGCTCGTGTTGAATCTGGACCTCGCCACCTACGAGACGTTCGGTCAAGGACGCAGGCGCTTGGCCGGCGGCGCGCTCGGATTTCTGGGCATCCTGCTGCTGTTTCCGCTGGTCGTAAGCTTCGCTGCAAAATTCGCAGCGCCAACGCCAGCTGTCGCAATCGACGCATCCGACACCGCGGCATCACAAATCGAATCGCCGGGAAATCATCCGTCCACGCGGCTGCTGCTCGGCGAAACTGCGCTCTGCGCGATGATCGGCGTCCTGCTGCTGGTCCTTGGCGTACCGCTGAAATTTCTGCATCTCTACACCGGCGCATACCTCGCCTCGCTGTTGCTCATCGTCGGCATCCTGCTGCTCGTTTTCAATTTCGGCTTCGCCATGGAATATGCGTCGCTGCACATCAGGCCACTCGCCGTCGCGGCCGTGTTGGGCTTCGCCACGTTCCTGGCCATCGGGGCCTGGCTGAACTGGCAGCTCGACGACGCTTGGCTGAACGCCCCGCGCTGGCTTCGCTTCGCCGGCCTGCTGCCGGTCGCGTGGATTTATTGCTTCGCCGAAGAAGTCGTGCTCGGTCCCGTGCGCCACGGCCTGGAACGCGCCGTGCGATTCGCAATTTTCCTGGTGCTGCGCGCCGAATTATTTCTAGCCTGCACGCTCGCCTGGTACTTTTTCGCCAGCGGACAGGTGCTCATCCCGCTGCTTTTCGTCTTTCTGGCGGCATTTTCCATCCTGCAAAGGCTTGCTACCGATGCGTTACGGTCTCGCACCGCGTCCGCCGCGGCCGCGGCATTATTTGGTGCTATACTCGCCTCCTGGTTCATGGCCGGTGTTTTCCCTCTAACTTGAGCCGGGTCACAGCAGGGGACATGAAAGAAATAGCGATTGTCGGCGGCGGTCCTGCCGGTGCGCTTTGTGGCGAACGACTGGCCAGCGCCGGTTTTCAGGTGACGATTTACGACGAGCGCCTCGCATGGGAAAAACCCTGCGGCGGCGGCTTAACTCATAAAGCCATCGAAGCTTATCCGTTCCTGCTCGATTCTCCCCAGCCGAAAAAAATCGTGCGCAAGGCGGAGCTGATTTCCAGCAGCGGCCATCGCGCGCAATTTGAAATGAACCATCCCATCGTGATTTATGCGCGAAAAGT
>Ga0209420_1000008_pt1 | contig 131427 bp, 112 predicted proteins | sample BlaSpr_A8_OM1_O1_FD_187972 | JGI IMG/M metagenome (GOLD analysis project Ga0209420, IMG submission 187972) | Forest soil microbial communities from Thunder Bay, Ontario, Canada - Black Spruce, Ontario site 2_A8_OM1_O1 (SPAdes) (version 2) | ecosystem: Environmental > Terrestrial > Soil >... | reverse complement strand
TTCATGGCCAGCAACTTGACGGGCCAGGTGCGCAACATCGCCGAAGTCGCGACGGCGATCGCAAGCGGCGACCTCTCGCGCAAGATCACGGTGGACGTGCGCGGAGAAATTCTGCAGCTAAAGGAAACTCTGAACACGATGGTCGAGCAGCTGCGTTCCTTTGCTGCGGAAGTCACGCGCGTGGCGCGCGAAGTCGGCAGCGAAGGGCGGCTGGGAGGCCAAGCGAACGTCACGGGCGTTGCGGGAACCTGGAAGGACCTGACCGACTCGGTGAACGCCATGGCCGGCAACTTGACCGGCCAGGTGCGCAACATCGCCGAAGTGACTACCGCCGTAGCCCGAGGCGACCTGTCGCGCAAGATCACCGTGGACGTGAAGGGCGAAATCCTGGAACTAAAGAACACGATCAACACCATGGTCGACCAACTCAACGCGTTCGCCGCCGAAGTCACGCGCGTGGCGCGCGAAGTCGGCACCGACGGCAAGCTGGGCGGCCAAGCGCAAGTTCCGGGCGTGGCTGGCACGTGGAAGGATTTGACGGACAACGTGAACGTGATGGCTGCGAACCTCACCGAGCAGGTGCGCGGCATTGTGAAAGTAGTGACCGCGGTCGCGAACGGCGAGTTGACGAAAAAACTCACCGTGAACGCGAAAGGTGAAGTCGCCGCGCTGGCCGACACCATCAACAACATGACGGACACCCTGGCGACGTTTGCGGATCAAGTCACGACCGTGGCTCGCGAAGTGGGAGTGGAAGGCCGCTTGGGTGGTCAAGCGAACGTTCCGGGAGCCGCCGGCACGTGGAAGGACTTGACCGGAAACGTGAACCTGCTTGCGGACAACCTGACCAACCAGGTGCGCGCGATCGCTGAAGTAACCACCGCGGTGACCAAAGGCGACCTGACTCGCTCGATTCAAGTAGAGGCGAGCGGTGAAGTCGCCGAGCTGAAAGATTACATCAACACGATGATCAACAACCTGCGGCTTACTACCGACCGCAACAACGAGCAGGACTGGCTGAAAACAAACCTCGCGCGCTTCACTGGAATGTTGCAAGGACAGCGCGATTTGACGACCGTAGGACGCAGCCTGTTGTCTGAGCTCGCTCCGCTCGTTAGCGCGCAGCAAGGCGTGATTTATCAGATGGAGTCGGAGGAATCGGGAACCATGGTGCTGCTATCGGCCTTTGCGGATAGCGATCAGGATGGGCATCCCAGCCGTCTGCACGTGGGCACCGGCCTTGTCGGGCAGTGTGCCGCGGAAAAGCAGCGCATGTTGATTACCGAAGTGCCGGCCAATGCCGTGCCGATTCGCTCCGGACTATTTCGGGCCGTGCCGCGCAGCGTGATTGTGCTGCCGATTCTATTCGAAGACCGCGTGAAAGCGGTGATCGAGTTGGCGTCGCTCAGCGTATTCACCGCATCGCATCTGGCGTTTCTGGATCAGCTGACTTCCAGCATCGGCATCGTGCTTAACAGTATTGAGGCCACGATGCAGACCGAAGGCCTGCTGAAGCAATCGCAGCAATTGGCTACCGAGCTGCAAACGCAGCAGACCGAATTGCAGCAGACCAACGAGCAGCTGGCGCAGAAAGCGCAGCAGCTGGCCGAACAGAACGTGGAAGTGGAGCGCAAGAACCAGGAAATCGAGCAGGCGCGCCGTGCTGTGGAAGAAAAAGCCAAAGAGCTGGCACTCACCTCCAAGTACAAGTCGGAGTTCCTGGCGAATATGTCTCACGAGCTGCGCACGCCGCTCAATAGCATTCTGGTTCTGGGCCAGCAGCTGGCTGACAACCCCGACAGCAATTTGACCAACAAGCAGGTGGAATTCGCGCGCACCATTCACGGCGCCGGCACCGACCTGCTGAACCTGATCACGGACATTCTGGACCTCTCGAAGATCGAATCCGGGACCGTCTCGGTGCAAGCCGAAGAAGTGTTCTTCGCCAGCCTGCTGGACATGATCGCTCGTCCGTTCCGGCACGAAGCAGAGAACCGTCACCTCAATTTCGAAGTCCACTCCGATCCTCATTTGACGCGCAGCCTGGTCACCGATTCCAAGCGTTTGCAGCAGGTGCTCAAGAATTTGCTCTCCAACGCGTTCAAGTTTACCGAGAAAGGCGGCGTGCGCATGTCGGTATTCGCCGCCGAAAGCGGTTGGACCGATGGCCACCCGGTTCTGGGCAGGTCCGCCGCCGTGGTTGCCTTCGAGGTCACCGACACCGGCATCGGCATTCCGCCCGAGAAGCAGCGCATTATTTTTGAAGCGTTCCAACAAGCCGACGCCGGAACCAGCCGCAAATACGGCGGCACGGGACTGGGCCTGGCGATCAGCCGCGAACTGGCCGGGCTGCTCGGAGGCGAGATTCAGTTGCGCAGCACGCCGGATGAGGGCAGCACGTTCACCTTGTATCTGCCGCAAACCTACGTGGGTCCTTCGACGGGCGTCGCCGGCGCAGAATCCAAATCTTCGGCCATGCCCGCGCAGGGTCAGTCGATCGCGGCAGCCGCGTCCAAGCGCGCGATCGAGCAGATCACCATCGCCGACGACCGCGAAAACCTGCAGCCGGAAGATGCGATTCTGCTCATCGTGGAAGATGATCCCTACTTCGCCACCATGCTGTGCGATCTGGCGCGCGACAATGGATTCAAAGTCCTGGTCGCGACGCGCGGTGCCGAAGCGCTGGCATTGGCTCACGAGTTTCAGCCGACAGCCATTTCCCTGGACGTTTTCCTGCCGGACATGCTGGGCTGGACGGTTCTGAATCACTTCAAGCAGGACCCGCGCACGCGTCACATTCCGGTGCAAATGTTGACCCTGGATGAAGACCGGCAGCACGGCCTGGCGCGCGGAGCATTCTCTTACTTGATCAAGCCGGCGACCTCCGATCAATTGAAGGCCGCCTTTGCGCGCATGAAGGAATACACGACGCCGCGGCGCAAGCGTTTATTGGTGGTGGAGGACAATCCCGCCGAGCAACTCAGCATCCGCGAATTGCTGGGCTACGAAGATATTGACGTCGAAATTGCCTCGACCGGCTCGCAAGCTCTGGCAGCCATTGACGAGCAGGCGTTCGATTGCGTCGTGCTCGACCTGCGACTTCCGGACATGTCTGGATTTGAAATATTGGAGCGCTTCCGCGACACTCCATCGCTCAGCGATTTGCCGGTTGTGGTGTTTACGGGGAAAGACTTGTCGCCGGAAGAGGATGCCCGCCTGCATTTGCTGGCGCGCAGCGTGGTGGTCAAGGGCGTGGAATCTCCGGAGCGGCTGCTGGATGAAACCGCGCTGTTCGTGCATCGCGTGGTCACCGACCTGCCGCCGGAAAAACAGAAGATGCTGGATCTGTTGCATCATTCCGATGATGCGCTGGTCGGGAAAAAGGTGCTGGTGGTGGACGATGACGTGCGCAATATTTTTGCGCTCAGCAGCGTGCTGGAGCGCCGCGGAATGACGGTGCTGACCGCCGGGACGGGCCGCGAAGCGATCAACACGCTGGAGTCTACTCCGGACGTGGCGATCGTGCTCATGGACATCATGATGCCGGACATGGATGGTTATGAGACGATGCAGATCATCCGCCGCAATCCATCTTTCCGGCGCTTGCCGATCATCGCTTTGACAGCGAAAGCCATGAAAGGGGATCGCGAAAAATGTCTGGAGGCGGGAGCTTCGGAATATCTGGCGAAACCGGTGAACACCGAGCAGCTGCTCTCGGCGTTACGGATGTGGTTCCACCGGTAGCATGGTTTCCGGTTTCTAGCGGTTGAAATTCGATCGTGGAGAGTCGCGCAGCAATCACTTGCAGCAAGCGGCCTGAATCGAGAGGAAGAAAATGGGCGAGCAGGAAAAAGTAAACATTCTGATGGTGGACGATCAGCCGGGCAAGCTGATGACCTATGAAGCCATTCTCAACGAGCTGGGAGAAAATTTGATCAAGGCGCGCTCCGGCAAAGAGGCGCTGGACCATTTACTGAAAACCGATATCGCCGTGGTGCTGATGGACGTAAGCATGCCGGAACTGGACGGCTTCGAGCTGGCGGACATGATCCGGCAGCACCCTCGTTTTCAGAAGATCGCAATAATTTTTATTTCCGCCGTGCACCTGACGGACCTGGACCGTCTGAACGCCTACCAACGCGGCGCGGTGGAATATATTTCCGTGCCGGTGGTTCCGGAATTGTTGCGCGCGAAGGTGCGAGTGTTCGCCGACCTGCATCGCAAAACGCAGCAGCTGGAGATGCTGAATCGCGATCTGCGTACGCTCTCGGCCCGGCTGATGGCGATGCAAGATGAAGAACGCCGGCGCATCGCACGCGATTTGCATGACGGCATCGGGCCTTTGATCGCGGCGCTATCCATGAATAATGGTTTGCTGGCGCAGCAAACGAAAAAGCTCGGACCCGAGGTGAGCGAGGTGTTGCAGCAGAATAATCAGTTGGTGGAGCAACTTTCAAAAGAAACCCGCACGATCTCGCATCTGCTTCATCCGCCTCTGCTGGACGAGATCGGCCTGTTACCGGCGATTCGAATGTTTGCGGAAGGTTTTGCGGAGCGCAGCAGCGTGAAGGTGACCGTCGAGTTGTCGCCGGAAATCGGCCGACTACCGCCCAATGTGGAAATATCGGTTTTTCGAATCGTGCAGGAGTGCCTCACGAACGTCTACCGGCACTCGGGAAGCAAGACGGCGCGTATCAAGATCGAGCCTTCGCAGGAAAAACTGCTTACCGTGCAAGTGTGCGACGAAGGCAAGGGCATGCCGCGCACCAATGGCGTGCCGGTAGCTGCGGGATCAAATCACGGCGTGGGATTGAGCGGGATGCGTGAACGGTTGCGCGAGCTCGGCGGCACGCTGGATATTCAATCGAGTGAGCATGGCACGACGGTGATCGCGGCCGTCCCCGTTTCTAAGACGATGGTGAAAAGTTTATGATTTCGCCGGCCGCCGGTGAGGCCTGGGAAATGTTTGCGCCTGTGGGCTGCTGCGCTCTCGCAAGTTGGGCGGGAGATTCCTAATGCGCACTCGATTCCTCATCGTGGACGATAGCGAGCTGGTGCGAAAATCGCTGCGCACGGTACTACAAGCGAATCCCGAGTGGGAGATATGCGGCGAGGCGGCCGATGGCGAGAGTGCTGTCGCGTTGTTCAAAGAGTTGCATCCCAACATCGTGATTCTGGATTTTCAAATGCCGGGCATTAATGGAATCGAAACGGCGAGGCGCATGTCCGAAATCGCGCCCGCGGTGCCGATCGTTTTGTTCACACAACATGCCAGTTCCGATTTGGAGAAACACGCTCGTGAAGTGGGCATTCGCTCGGTCGTGTCAAAAACGAATGCGTTTCCGATGGTCGGGATGATTGAGGCGCTGCTGGGGCCGACGGATCCCGATCCGGGCGCCAAAGAATCCGCAAGCCCTGTAAAAGAGTAAAACTGAATCGTTGCGCGTCACTGTGGGCTTGGCATAGCCGAGCGGCATCAGGGGCGTCGAGGTCAAAAATACGTTAGTTCATGTATGGAGAGCCTGCGATCAAAGGTTCATATTGCACCTAGGCTCCCCAGGAAACATGCCAACACCACGCCGGGAGGATGTTCCCCCATCCTCCCGCCCCCTCCTAAAAAGTCCCGCAACCGATGCAGCGCACCGCAACGGTACGTACAGGCCGTCTGTGGACTCCTTCGAATACCGGCACAGTTCCAGCGCCGGGTCCGGGACGGGGGATTTTCGTATCACTCGCTTTTGAGGCGATCAAGGAGCGGCGGCGGCAACTGGTGCAGCAATTCCAGGAAGACGCCGTTCGTCCAGCCAAATCCAATCACATTCTGGCTGTAGCCCTCCACGATATGGGTGATGGAGGTGCGTTTGACGACGTTATACTTTTCGCGGATGTACTTGTCGGTCACAAAATTGTCAATCACCATGCTCAGGAAATTATAGGCGACGCGGTCGGCTTCCGCGCTGAAGCCGTAGCGTCGCATTCCGTCTACCGCAAGCAGTTGAATCGGCGCCCAACCGTACGGGTAATCCCACTGCGCCTGAGATTCCGCGCGGCTCATGGCCAGGCCGCCCGGCTGCTCAAAGAGCGAAAGATTCCTTACCACCGCTTGCGCCTGTTCGGGCGACGCTAAGCCGGCCCAAAGCGGATAGAACGTGGTGGCGTAATCGTAGGTAGAAAGTGTGCGGGTCATGAAGTTGTAATCGAAGTAGAGCCCTTGCTTCGGGTCCCAGAGATATTTCTGAATCAATTTTTGACGCTGGAAGGCGAGCGCCTTCCAGCGTTCGGCTTCCTCCGGTCGCCCCAGCAGAATACTGGTGCGTTCCAGGTCTTTTTCGGTTTTGTAGAGCAGGCTATTCAGGCACACGGGGGCATAGTGGTGAGTCTCCGCGCTGAACGGGCCAAAGCGAAAGGAAACATCGAATCCGGATTCGCGCATGCTGCGGTCGCCTTTGTAATAGTCCGCCGACAACGTGACCTGGCCTACCGGCGAATGCGCGTTCGCCGGATCGTCCTGCGAATTTTGCTCCGGCTGTCCGTTGTGAGCGAAGACAGGGAAGGGCGGCCCGACCAGAGATTGGATCGGATGATCCTTGTTCACAAGCACCAGATGAGGATCTTTGGCCCCGTTCAGAAGCAGGAAGTATTGCGCGACGCCGCGGTAATAATCGCTCGGGTCGCCGATGATTTCGGGCACGGGACCTTCACCGTGATCGAAATAACGAGACAGGCCGGTGTCGCCGGCCAAATGAGGCGCGTGAGTCCATTGCTGGTAGTCGATTACAGCGAAGTCGTAAGCTCTCTTTAGCCACGCGCTATCTTTCTGCCGAACGGAAGGATCCTCGGCGTCATAGACCGCCAGAATCATGGAAGTGAGAAAGGGAGGCTGCGAGCGCGTCAGATAATAGCTGCGGTTTGCGTTTAGCATCGAACCATAATGTTCGATCTCGTAGAAGAAGTTCTCCACCATTCCTTTGGCAAGTTCCAGGCGATTGGCTCGCAGCAGGCCGAGAATAATGAAGTAACTATCCCAGCCGTACATCTCATTGAACTGGCCGCCGGGCACAACGTAGGCGTGCGGAAGATACAACAACCCCGCCTTCGAGATTTTGTTCAGCTGCACATCGTTGGGATTGCGGATGATCTCCGGCAAGCGCTCGACGCGGACTCTGCAGCCCTTGACCAATTCCTGAAAGGCAGGCAAGCTCTGGAAGTCCGCAGGGAAATACAGATACGGCTCGTCCCCGGTTTTCTGGTCCGGATACGTTTTACACTTGTCGAGCGAGCGGGTGAGATGGTCCCAGCTTACGGAGATGTATTGCTGGACGTCGTTGAAGTGTTGCAGTTCATTTTTCATGGGATGGGTGGGAAAAGCAGCAGGAGTACGCGTCGCATCATACGTCACATCGGGCCAAGCCATTGGCCGAGCCACTGGGAAGAGAAAAAAAGCGAGAACCAGCAGGCACCGTCCGCAGATCGAAAACGCCTTGGCAGCGACACGATGTGAATTTGGTGCGCGAGACATCTCTCCCTTCCAGCACAGACGTGTAGGAGCCGTGCGCTGCGAGGCTACCCGAATGCCGGCCCAGACAATATCAGGTGAATGCTGGATTCAAATCAGCCAACCCCTGCGTAATCATGGGCGTTGCCGTACAGGAGATTCTACGCGGCGCCCGGATATTCTTCACAGCGCAGTTTTTCGCGAACAGGCTAAGTGTCCTATTTTGAACAATAAAAGGCGCCGGCGACTGGCAAGATTCGTGCTGGTTTTGCAGCGGCGAGGCCTGTCTGGACTGGACAGTCTTAGCTCCAACGAGAGGCTAACGTGAAGCTCAGCTTACGTCTGATTTTATTCCTCGTTGCAGGCATCACGATCATCACTTTTTTTGTCTCCAAGAATGAAGTGCGCGCGGAGAAGCGCGGCTTGCGCACGGACCTGGTGCACCGGGCCGAGATTCTCTCCGAGAGCCTGCAGGAGATCGTCGAACCCGCTCTGGAGAAAGGCTCACGCGAACAATTGCGCCACATCGTCGAGCGCTTTGGCAACCGCGAACAGCTGGCGGGCGTGGTGGTTTACGATAACCACGGACAGGTGCTGGCGGAAAGTTCCAATCTGCAGAACCGCTTCGTTCCTCCTCCCGTTCCCATCGCTCGCGTGATTGCGAGCGATGGCGGCCTCAGCCAATTTGTAACCATCGGTACCGAGCCGATGCACGTCTACTACATGCCGCTGCGAGACAAAACGTCCGTCACCGGCGTGCTGGCGATTTTTCACGATGTGGGTTACATCGAAACGCAGAGCGCGCGCATGTGGCGCACAACCTTTTGGCACGTGGTTGCAGAGGTACTGCTGATCGTCTTGATCACCGTGCTGATCATCCGCTGGACGATCGTGCTGCCGATTTCGCGGACGGCGCAATGGATGAAAGATATTCGCCGCGGCCGAGTGCTGCCCAGTCCGCCGGGCCCCAAAGAAAGTTTTCTGGCGCCCTTCACGAACGAAGTGATGAATTTAACGCGCAGCCTGGCGGACGCGCGCTCTGCCGCCGAGGAGGAAGCGCGCCTGCGCGAATCCGGCGAGTCGGTATGGACCGCCGAGCGTCTGCGCGTCAGCATTCAGGGCAAGGCTTCGCAGGGATCGCTTGTGGTTGTGTCCAATCGCGAGCCCTACATGCACGTGCATAAGGGGAAGGGCATCGAGCTTCTGGTTCCCGCGAGCGGATTGGTTACGGCACTGGAACCGATCTTGCGCGCGTGCGACGGAATCTGGATTGCATCGGGTTCCGGCGACGCAGACCGCGAAACCGTGGACGATCAAGACCACATCCGCGTGCCACCGGACAAGCCGGACTACACACTGCGCCGGGTGTGGCTCTCGAAAGAGGTGGAAAAAGGGCACTATTACGGATTTTCCAACGAAGGGCTGTGGCCGCTGTGCCACATCGCGCATACGCGGCCAATTTTTCGCGCCTCGGATTGGCAAGCCTATCAAGCCGCGAACCGCGAGTTTGCCGAAGCTGTGCTACAAGAAATCGCAGGCGTTGAGCATCCGCTGGTGCTGGTGCAGGATTATCACTTCGCGTTACTGCCGCGCATGGTGAAGGAAGCGCGTCCCGATGCGCGCGTTGCGATCTTCTGGCACATCCCGTGGCCGAATCCCGAAGCCTTCGGCATATGTCCCTGGCAACGCGAACTGGTCAGCGGCCTGCTAGGCGCGGACTTGATCGGATTCCAGATCCAGGCGCACTGCGATAATTTTCTGGAGACTGTGGACGCCGCTCTGGAATCGCAAATTGAATGGGAGCGATTTGCGGTGAAGCGCGGCGGACACCTTACGTTCGTCAAGCCGTTCCCCATCAGCGTGGATTTTCGCGAATCGCAACGAGGCTTGGAGCCGGGCGTCTCGCCCTACGTGCTGCGTAGCGAGCTGCTTGGCAAGCTGGGCATCAAGGCAAACTTTATTGGAGTGGGCGTGGACCGCGTGGACTACACCAAGGGACTGCTCGAACGGTTGCGCGGCGTCGAGCGTTTCCTGGAGAAGTGGCCGACGTATATGGAAAAATTCACGTTCGTGCAGATCGGCGCACCCAGCCGCACGGAAATCGCGCGCTATCACGATTTCCTGGCGGAGCTGGAAGCGGAAGCGGCGCGAATCAACGCGCGCTGGCAGACGGCCGAATGGAAGCCCATCGCGCTGCTGACGCGCCACCACAGCCACGAAGAAATTCTTCCCTATTACCGCGCGGCTGATTTCTTAATGGTCACTTCCTTGCACGACGGGATGAACCTGGTGGCAAAGGAATTCATCGCATCGCGCGATGACGAAGAAGGAGCGCTGATCCTGAGCCAGTTCACCGGGGCAGCCCGCGAACTGCGCGACGCCATCATCGTGAACCCATACGACGTGGAACAGCTGGCCGAAGCCATTCGCGTGGCGCTCGAAATGGACACGGTGGAACGCCAAACGCGCATGAAGCTGATGCGCAGCAATGTGATGCGTCATAATGTATTCGCATGGGCGGGCAGTCTGATCACGGAACTCTCCGAAATCCGGATCGAGGAAACACAGCCCGAACTTGGGCACACGGTATGAACGGAACTCGCGCGGCGGCCAAACACAGCTTGCCAATCAGGGCAAAGCAGAAACGCGCGATCGAGCATGCGCGACCGCACAGCGGGGCGGGTGCGCCAAAGGGTCACGCCGCCGCTCGTGCGCCGCGTAACCTGTTTCGCGCCTGGGGCGAAATCGCGCCGCGAATTCGTAACGCCGAGATCTGCGCGCTGCTGCTGGATTTCGACGGCACGCTGGTAAAGTTGCAGCGAAACCCATGGGAAGTACGGGTGCCGCAACGCACCCAGCGCATGCTCGAGCGGCTGGCGCGAAATCCCCGGTTGTTCGTCGCCATCGTCAGCGGACGGCGCTGCCAGGACCTGCAAACCCGTATCGGCGTCGCGACCCTGCATTTTATCGGGCTGCATGGAGCCGAAGAACAGGGAAAGCCCACCAAGATCAGCAGTGCGGTGGCCCGGATTCTGGCGCGTGCAAAACGCGGAGCGCGCACACGGATGGCGGCCATGCGCGGCATGCGCATCGAAGATAAGGGAATGAGCTTCGCAGTCCACTATCGCGGAGCCACCGAACCAGTCGCGCGCGCCGCAAAATCGTGCCTGTTGGATGTGGTGGCGCCGCTGCGCGACACGCTGCGAGTACTGGATGGCGCGATGGTGTGGGAAGTTCTGCCTCACCAGATTCGCGGCAAGGGCGGCGCTGTGCGAGACCTGCTCGCGGAATTTCCCGCCGGTACACCGGCAATTTATATTGGCGACGACGGCACGGATGAATCCGCGTTTTGCGCCTTAGGCGATCAAATCACGATCCGTGTGGGAACCCCGCAAAAAAGCCATGCCAAATATTATGTGCGCAATCCGGGCGAAGTGATTCGTTTTCTGCTGCGGCTCGAAGCAGAGCTCCTAAGAACGTAATCCGCAGGACGTTATCTACCGCGCAGCACATCCGCCAATTTCTGTGGTGCCGCGCATGCGCAAGGTAGCGTCACACCGACTAGGAAATGCACGCGCCCTGAAAGCTTCCCGCACCGTGCTGCACCAGTGCGATCTGCCTTCTCTGCGCGTATTCTTCACGCAGTGCCTGAATGATCATCCATTCCACGTCGGTGGGACGGCAGGGAGCCGAAATCACGTCGAAAGCGCCGAGCCGCACCGCATCCAGATATTCATCCCAGTTCGTTAAGCGATTCACAATTACGATCCGAGTTTTCCGGCTGGCGTGTCGCGGGGCAATCAGCAAAGCACGGTAATCCCCATCAGCCAGCGAGCGAGCGCAGAAGATCAATCCGACGTTTTCCTGGACCAGGATTTCTTCGCATTCGCGAACGCTCGAGGCGACGATCGGTTCCAGCCCCTGCTTTTTCAAAATGTTGCACAGCGCCCGCCGCTCTTCCATGTCCGCCGAAGCAATCACAATTTGCCAGGGAACATTCATTCGCACCCTCCCACGTTTTGAAATGCTACTGCGAGAAAATTCCCGCCAGGCGCGGCCGGCGCAGTTCACTTGCGCGGCGCGGCCCAATGGCTGAAAAGGAGAATTACCGAATTCAGAACGAGCACTACGTCCAGCAGCGCGTCGCGGATTTTGTTTTTTTTGTGGACTGGGGGCATGGACTTGGGGAATCATGCAGCCCGCTTGCGCTGCCTCGTGCGCGCTGCTTTACGCGCCGCCGTGCGCAGGCCGGCTTTTCCTTTCGTCTGCAACGCTTTCTGGGCGGAATTGTGTCGGGCGGCGGGTCCCCGCCGACGGGCGCTGCTGTGGGCCTGCTGGGAAAGTGCGCGCCGAGACGCCGACCGGGTGCTTTGCTGTTGCAAAGTCCGCAAGCTCGCGCGCGAACGCTTGCTCGAGACTTTACGATGCGGTGATCTGCCTTTGCGCAAATCGCGTTGCGCCTGGGCGCGGCTTTTCGCGGGGCCCTTGGCCGGCGGCAGATTGATTCCAGCGCGGCGCGCTTTCGACAGTCCGATGGCGATCGCCTGCTTCACATTCGCGGCGCCGTGTACGCCTTCCCGCACGTGATCGATCTCCTCGCGCACGAATTCCCCTGCCTGCGTCGAGGGAGACTTCCCTTCGCGTTGGTCCTCCCGCGCGCGTTCCAAGGCTTGCTGATCGTCGCTGGTGGGCATCGCGATGGCTCCTGCACAGCGTGACTGGCTGCGAAAAATTTGGCGAGGAGAGGCCGGAAACCGGCCCAGCCCTCATGCCCTGCTCTCGCAAGGCACCCGGCTCCCGTTCCTCCCCTTCGCCGTTCATTGTGCCCGGGCATGCGGACCCGGGAAATACGGATTAGTTCCTAAGGCGGATGGGGAATTGCTGTATATGCGAGAGTTCCCCGCAACCGCGTTGCAAAAATCGAGCGACTGGAAGTGGATAAAGTGCTGCGATGGGGGAAGGGGCTACCGATTCTCGGCGGCAACCCCTCTCTGGAGGAGACAGACCGGCGGATTATTTCTGCGGAAAATATTTCAAAAGTTTTTCGGCCTCACGCTGTCTTGTCGAGCGCGCGCAACCGTTCTTGCATGTCCAGGGTGCGCCCGGAAACCGCCAAGGGCGCTCCGCTTTCCGTTACGTAATATCGATCCGGCGCGAAGGAGGAGTCGCAGAACGGGCACATCTGATAGCGCGGACGCGACCGCACCGGCCGGTGCAGCAGATACATGGACTCGGCCCATTCTTCGAGCACAATCCGCGCGGCGCATTTTGTGCACCTGCAGCAAAGATACGTGTACATCGCAAACCTCCCAGAATATCCGAAATATCCAGCGATGATTGGCGGCCGCGCTCTCATCGGCGTGTACGAAACCAGCCAGCTGCAGGTTTGTCAGAGAGCAACAATTGCGCCGGTCCCACTTTACGTTTTCGCTAATTCTATTCAATACAGTGGAAACCCTAGAGGGCGGCGCGCGGTTCCCTGATAGCGGAAGTCCCCTGGATTCTTCTGCTTGCAGGCGTCTGCGCATACCGGGATTCCCTGAGCTATCTAGGGGGTTCCGTTGATTGCGTTCCCAAGGCGCGCGCCATATCTTCACTGCCGCAGACCTACTTACAAAATCTGCGAAGAGGAGGACGCCATGTTGCGATGGGCTCTGATCTTTTTGGTGGTTGCGATCATCGCCGGAATATTTGGCTTCGCCGGGATCATGATGGCCGCAGCAGGAATTGCGAAGCTGCTGTTTTATCTCTTCTTGGTGCTGTTCCTGGTTTCTTTGGTAATGGGTCTCGTCAGCCGCACGTGAAATTTCCAGACCCAGACCCAGCAAGCGGCGTCGCGACCCGGTCTTACCTGTCGCGCGATCTGTTCCATTTGCTCGCGGTGGTTGTCGGGGTCGCGGCAATCGCCGCGCTGTATTTCGCGCGGATCGTGCTGATTCCCTTTGCTCTGGCGCTGCTCTTCACGTTCATCTTGACGCCGGTGGTCAAGATTCTGGAGCGCATCCATCTGCGGAGGATTCCGTCCACGCTCCTGGTAGTTCTGCTGACCGTCGGTGCTTGTGGCGCTGTTGGCTGGACGGTCGCAAAGCAGCTCAGCGAAGTCGTGAACGAGCTTCCGGCATACAAATCCAACATCAAGGCGCGGCTGGGTTCTCTGCATTGGCCGGCCAATCAATCGCTGGACAGTGCGTCGGAAACGATTACGGAAATCAGCAAGGATCTCGCCGCCAGCCCGATCGCATCGCATCCGCCTAGTTCTGGTTCGGCAGCGGTGCCGTCTCCGGTTGCGCGATCTGCTTCTCCGGCTCGGCCCGTGCCCGTGGAAGTCGTCAAGGCTCCCGCGCTGCCGCTCGAGTCGGTGCAGAGCGTGCTGGGTCTGCTGGGCAGCGCTGTGATCGTACTGGTATTCACGATTTTCATGCTGATTCGCCGCGAGGATTTGCGCAATCGCCTGATTTCGCTGGCAGGCGAAGGACATCTGCATCTGGTAACGCAAACTCTGGACGACGCCAGCGCGCGCGTCAGCAAATATTTGCTCTTGCAGTGCGTCGTGAATACCTGTTACGGAATTTTCATAGGCGTGTGCCTGCATTTCATCGGCGTGCCCGGGGCGTTGCTGTGGGGTGTGCTCGCCGGTGTGCTGCGCTTTCTTCCTTACATCGGTCCGCCGCTGGGCGGAATTATGCCGCTGCTGCTTTCCTTGGCCGTGTTTCATGGCTGGACGCAGCCGTTGATCGTTCTGCTGCTTTTTATCGTTACGGAGTTGGTCGTTTCCAATTTCATCGAGCCGATGCTTTACGGAATTCACACGGGGATTTCATCGCTGGCGATTCTGGTGGCGGCGATTTTCTGGACGGCCATCTGGGGACCGATCGGACTGGTTCTTTCGACGCCTTTGACCGTGTGTCTGCTCGTCGCGGGGCGGCATGTTCCGCGGCTCCGCTTCCTGCACATTCTTCTGGGCGACGAACCTGTTCTGACGCCATCCTCTCGCTTTTACCAGCGCCTTTTGGCAATGGATCACGACGACGCGCGCCGGGTGCTGGAGAATCAGCTGGAAGGGATGACGCTGGAAGATCTCTACGACTCGGTGTTAATTCCGGCGCTGAGCTTGGCGGAGCACGACCGTCATCAAGATCGTCTCGACGATACCACCGAGAAATTCATTTGCCAGAGTACCCGGGAGTTGATCGAAGAATTGTGGGAACCTCGCGATGACAATGGTGATTCCGTCGCGGAAGCCGGCGAGGCCACGGAAGCATCGGCTCGTCATCAAGCTCATCTGGCGCGCACGCAGGTTGCGCACCCGTTGCACATTCTCTGCGTGCCGGCGCGCGATGAAGCCGACGAACTGGTCGGCACCATGCTGGCCCAAGTGCTGGAGCGCGTGGGGCATCGTGCGCAGTGCATCTCGGTGGACAATGCGAGCGAAATGCTCGCGCAAATAAGAGACGCGCACCCGGACGTGGTCTGCATCTCGGCGCTGCCATCGTTTGCCGTGCCGCATGTGCGTTCGCTGTACGCCAAATTGCGCGCGCAGCAGCCAGACCTACGAATCCTCGTGGGATTGTGGCATTTTTCAGGCGATCGATCGAAGATCAGCCGCCGCCTTGCCCTCAGCGATGGCTCGCAGACCTTCACCACGCTGGCAGAATTCATCGAGCAGCTCAAACCTGCGCCCACTGCCGATCCGGTTCCGGCGAACGCCTAGTGAACGATCCGGCTGCTGCGGCCTGGTTGCTCTGGCGTCCATAAGCGGGTGCAGAGTCTTTTTGCGGCCGACATCCTGACCCAAAATCCGCCGCAGCAGAAAAATGCCTGCGGCCGCGGGGCGTTGCTTGTACGATCTACTTTTCGCGTTTTTACAGGCATAACCCTATTGCCAGGAATGGCCTGCGAGAGTACATTCTTGCCCGGTACGAGAAGTCCGGCGTTTTACAGCGGCTCCATATCATGCAACGCTTACCTGGCACTACCGACCGGGGAAACTGCCATCGCGCAACCGGCGGCGAACGTTCAAGAGGAGATGAGCTCTAATGCGTAGCCGATTCATTCGTCCTTTTCTACTCGCAATCGCGATGCTGTTTCTTTCTTCCGCTTCTTTCGCTCAAATCGGTGTGGCGATCACCATCGCTCCTCCGGCGCTGCCCGTCTATGAGCAGCCGGTTTGCCCTGGCGACGGCTACCTCTGGACGCCCGGATATTGGGCTTGGGGCGACGACGGCTATTACTGGGTGCCCGGCACGTGGGTGGAAGCCCCGGAAGTAGGTTTTTTCTGGACGCCTGGCTACTGGGGTTGGGGCGACAGCAGTTTTGTTTGGTATGACGGCTACTGGGGACCGACAGTAGGTTTCTACGGCGGTATCAACTACGGATTCGGTTACTTCGGCCACGGTTTTGAAGGCGGACGCTGGGACAACGGCCATTTCTTTTACAACCGCGCTGTGACCAACGTAAACGTGACCGTGATTCATAACGTGTACGAAACGAAAGTGGACGTCAGAAACGATGTGCGCGTCAGCTATAACGGCCACGGCGGTGTCAACGATCGTCCGACGGCGCAGGAAGAGGCTGCGGCTCACGAACGGCACATCGGTCCTGTCGCCGCGCAAACGGCGCATGTGAACGCCGCGCGCGCAAACCCAGCGCTGCGGGCTTCTGCGAACCACGGCAAGCCGCCGATCGCTGCTACCGCCCGACCGGGGGAATTTAACGATCGTGCCGCGGAAAACGCCGGCGGTCATGGCAACACGGTTGTGCATCCGAGAGATCTTCCGCCTGCCGAGCGGGCTGCTCCTCCTAACACCGGCGATGCAAAGCTGGACCAGAAATACCAGCAGCAACAGAATAAATTAGCCGCGCAGCAGGATAAAGACCGCCAGAAGCTACAGCAGCAGCAAGACAAGGAGCATCAACAATTGACGAAGCAGAAAGCCGATGATCAGAGGACACAAGCAGTCGAGCAGAAGCACCAGCAGCAGACGCAGCAATTGGTTCAAAAACACACACAACAGCAGCAACAATTGCAGCAGAGGCAAGCGCCACCGGCTGCGCATGCCGCAGCGCCGGCTAGGCCCAAGTAAGCCCAGGTAGTCTCCCGGACTACCCGGCAGCGAGAGCATGCGTCACCCGGCGGATGCTCTCGCTGAATTTGTTTTGCGCCGCAGTTCGAGCTCTCGTTTTCCTATCCTGCGAAAAGAAATGCGCTGAATGGGGTTTCCTTGAGCGCGACTCAAATGGTGGGGATGCCTGGCGGTGCCCGGCGCCGCTTGTCGTCGGCCACCCGAGCCGCGTACATCGCGGCTCCGGTGGTTAACGACGTTAACGACGTTCCATGATTTTCAACGGGGATTTTGCAGGTTCAACCAACGAATTGCGTTAAGACTTTTTCCGTGGAACCTTGGCGCCTTTCTTGCGCGCCTCGGAAAGTCCGATTGCAATCGCTTGTTTGCGGCTGGTCACTTTGCCGCCCTTGCCGCCTTTGCCCGATCGAAGCGTGCCGCGCTTTTCCCGGTGCATGGCGCTCTTCACACTTTTGCCCGCGGCTTTTCCGTATCTTGCCATTACGCGCCTCCTCTTTTTCGGTTCGCGGAATTATTGCGACGAACCCGCTTAGGCTTTGGCTTTCTTCGCGGTGCCGGGCACGACGACATCGGTCTTGTAAGCACGCGTAAATTCATCCACTTGTTTCTGCGCCACGTCCTTGGCGATCCCGTAGCGCTCCTGAATTTTTCCAATCAGTTGGTCGCGCTGGCCGTTGATGGCAGTCAGATCGTCATCGGTCAATTTGCCCCATTTTTCTTTGACTTTGCCCACGGACTGCTTCCACTTGCCTTCGATTTGATCCCAGTTCATGTTGAACCTCCTGAATTGAATATCCAACTGCTCGACCATAGTGGGGATAAAGCCCTCTGCCAGGAATACAGCGCAACCCGTAACTGAGAAGGACATTTCGCCTTACGTTTCCTGATTGGCGCGGGCGTCTCAAATTGACGCAAAAACGCAGAAGCTGGCTTTTGTTTATTGCCTGGCTTGCCGCAGAGGTGTGCTCCCTGCGAACGGTTTCCAACCGCGCGCGAAGCTTCGGCATCGTCGCGTACACGACCGTACCGGAACCTGGGACGAAGGCTACAGGGATTGCTTGATAGCTAAGACCGCTATAGCAGCCTAGTCTGACCGTGCAATCGCGAAAATCCGGTCGCCGCAACGACCTAACACGAGAACTGGGGGATTCAAATGACTCAAAATAATCTAAAAAGCCTTTACGTCGACGAATTGCGAGATCTCTATAGCTCCGAGCAACAGTTGATCAAAGCAATACCGAAGATGGCGAAAGCCGCAAATTCCGATGAGCTCCGCAAAGGATTCGAAGAGCATCTGGAACAAACCAGAGGGCACGCCACCCGGCTCGAGCAAATCCTGCGCGGCCTGGGCGAGCCCGTGAAGGGCAAGAAATGCAAGGGCATGGCCGGCATTGTGGCCGAAGGCGGCGAGATGATGTCCGAGGATTTCGAAGGGGCGTTGATGGATGCAGCCCTGATTTCCGCGGCGCAACGCGTGGAGCATTATGAAATCGCAGCCTACGGCGCGGTGCACGCCTATGCCACGTTGATGGGTGAAAGCGAAGCAGCTTCTTTGCTGCAGCAGACGCTTGACGAAGAAAAGGAAACCGATCAAAAGCTGACGGAACTTTCAGAAGAAATCAATTCCGAGGCCTTTAGCCTAGGCGCGGAAGCCGGGACTGAAGAAACCACGCCACGACACAAGACGGCCAAGGCTGGCAGCGCGAATTGATGACGCCAGCGGCTCAGAAGGGCGCCGACGGGCGGGCGCCCTTCGACGAACCATCAAAAGGAGACAACCATGCTGCTGCTCATTCTGACAATTGTTCTAGTTCTGGCTCTGTTTGGCAGTCTGCCGACATGGCCGCATAGCCGCGAGTGGGGATATTACCCGAGCGGGGGCATCGGCCTGGTGCTGGTGATTCTGTTGATCCTGTTCCTGATGGGCCGTCTGTAGCAGAGCTACTGGTATTGGCGCGAACGACCAGCCAGGGTCACCGGCGCTTGCATGTGCGCCGATTTCATGGCCGAGGCGATTACCTTGGCGGCCAGAGGATCGTAAATGAAGTAATTTCCGGGATGCGCTTGCAAAAGTTCTGTGAGGCGCGCCTTTGCATTGTCCAAACCTTGAATCGCTTCGATCCAAATCGGCCCGGTGTCCGCAAGATCACTGAAGATATCGTAAGTCTGGTTCATATTCCTCCGTTATCGGTTCCAGGCAAACTGCCCCATAGGAAGAAAACGTTTTTGTACGGAGTGCAATTGAGCGGCCAATTCTGCGGCGGCGGTGCCGCGCAAGTCATTTCACACAAGGTAGTTACAGGTTCATTCTTACGGATTCCCTGTTGCCGACGTGAGGATATGTAAATATGGGGGAAGTGTTGTACATATTTCGCAATTGCAGGCAGTTGCCGGAAGCTCGTGCTGCATAAGGTGTTAAGCTGGTTCATCGCAACCCGAGGCGCGCATTACTTAGCGTGGATCACAAGCTGATTGCGGTTTCCCGGTCATTGGATACAATGTGCGAGGCATAGTCTTAGTGGCCCTTCGAATCTTGATCGTGGACGATGAAAAAGCGGTGCGCACAGCCCTGGGAAGGCTGCTAGCCACACGCAAGGAATGGCACGTTGTGGGTGAGGCCGCGGACGGCGCCGAAGCCGTCGGCAAGGCGCGAGAACTGCGCCCCGATATCATTATTATGGACATTACCATGCCGGAAATGAATGGACTGCAAGCGACGCCGGAGATAAAGAAAGCCCTGCCGGCTGCCGAAGTGCTGATATTCACGCAACATGATTCGACGCAAATGGTTCAGCAAGCCCAGATTGCGGGCGCCAGCGGCTATCTGTTGAAGTCGCAGGCCAATTGGCTGGTGACGGCAGTGGAAGCGATGGGCGAGCACAAGCCTTTTTTTCAGGGCAAGAATCTGCCGCAGCGCACCTAGCTTTTGCGATGCGCACAGCGTTATCTTTGTTCGATCGCGGTTTACCCAGCGGCAACTCTCCGGCCACCCGGTGACCGCAAGCGTCTGCGGCCCAGCTTTAAACGATTTTCGTCACGATGGATGCCCGGCAAAAGGTAGCCTGAGCAATGCCCGCTAAATCCGCTGCGAAGAACAGACGCAGAGTACCGCGCGCGCTTAGCGCCAGCAGCGGAACGCTTCATTCCGAACTACTGGAGCTGGCTCATGACGCCATCATCGTCCGCGATGTGGATAGCGTGATCTTGTTCTGGAATCGCGGCGCGCAGCAGACGTACGGCTGGTCCGCCGCGGAGGCGTGTGGAAACGTCACGCATACATTCCTGAAAACGGAGTTTCCCGAGCCGATCGAACAACTGTATGAAAAGCTATTCGCGACGGGTTCGTGGGAAGGCGAGCTGGTGCACTGGACGCGCGATGGCAAGCGGATCGTGGTTGCCAGCCGTCACGTCTTACAGCGCGACCGGCAAGGCCGCACCATTGGAATTCTGGAAATCAATCGCGACGTTACCCCCCGTAAAGAGGCCGAAGAAGCGTTGCGCAATCTTTCCGCGCGCTTGCTGCAATTGCAGGATGAAGAGCGCCGTCGCATCGCTCGCGAACTGCACGACAGCACGGGCCAAAGTCTGGCCGCGTTGGTCATTCACCTCTCCGCGGTAAGCGCGAAATTTGCCGGCCTGGATCCAGGCGCTGCGGACATGATTCGCGAAGCTATCACGCTCTCCCAGAAAGCCTCCGATGAAACTCGCACGCTCTCCTACCTGCTCTATCCTCCGACGCTGGACTACGCTGGATTGCGCTCCGCATTGGAATGGTACGTAGAAGGTTTTATGCAACGCAGCAAAGTGAAAGTAGATTTAAATGTCTCGCTTGGTCCAGACCGTCTGTCCGAAATTGTGGAAAGGACACTGTTTCGAATCGTGCAGGAAAGCCTGACCAACATTTATCGCCACTCGGGCAGCGACACGGCCGGCGTTCGGATTGAAGCGCGCTCCGGTGTGGTGCGCCTGGAAGTGGCGGACAACGGTAAAGGAATAGCCGAAGACATTCTCACAACACTGAATAGCAGCGGCGGGCAACTGGGCGTTGGCATCCGCGGAATGCGGGAACGCGTGAGGCAGCTCGGCGGCTGGCTGCAAATCACGTCGCGGCCGAGCGGAACCACAATCGTTGTGACTCTGTCGGTAACAGAACCGGCCAGTGACGCGGGCAAATCCCGCGCGTCCAGTGGGAGCTACTAACGGTTGGCGCCCGCGCAGCCTGCAAATGACCGCCTATCGCAAGAATTTTCCAGACCTGTTAAAGACCCGCGCGATAGTTCTTTGCGTCATTCTGCTGCTTGTCGCGCCGCCGCCCGCAGGCGCCTATTCCGTTCTCGCTCATGAAGCAATCGTGGATTCCGCGTGGGACGAAGCCATCAAACCGCTGCTCGTCGAGCGTTTTCCCCAAGCCACTCGCGAAGAACTGAAGACCGCGCATGGATATGCCTACGGGGGCTGCGTCATCCAGGACATGGGCTACTATCCATTCGGCAACAAGCTCTTCAGCGACCTGGTTCACTACGTGCGCAGCGGAGATTTTGTCGCGGCGCTGCTGCATGATTCGCAAAACCTGAACGAGTATGCGTTCGCCCTGGGCGCCCTGGCGCACTACGCAGCGGACAATGAGGGTCACCGCACCGGCACAAACCTCGCTGTGCCGCTGCTCTATCCGAAACTCCGCCACAAGTATGGCGATAGCGTCACCTACGATGAAGATCCCCTCGCGCATCTGAAAACCGAATTCGGATTCGACGTGCTGCAGGTCGCTAAAGGACGATATGCCTCCGACGCGTATCGCGATCGTATCGGTTTTCAAGTGCCTAAGGATCTGCTAGCGCGCGCCTTTCGCGAAACCTATTCGTTGGATCTGGATTCGGTGCTTTCCAATTATGAATTGGCGATTTCTTCCTACCGCAGGGGCGTCAGTCAGTTGGTGCCTGAGGCCACTCGAATCGCCTGGCAGACCAAGAAGGACGAAATTCAAAAGGGCTCACCGGGAATTACGCGCACCGCATTTCTCTATCGCATCTCGCGCTCTAATTACGAAAAGCAGTGGCCCGGCGAATATAAAAAACCCGGATTTGGCACCCGGCTGCTCGGTTTGTTGCTCAAACTGATTCCCAAAGTCGGGCCGTTTCGCGATCTCGCGTTCAAGATACCAACTCCCGACGCCGAAAAATTATTCGTCGCCAGCTTCACCAGTGCGCTCCAGAACTATCTGCAGTTGGCTAGTCAGCAACGGAATGCGGGCCAGACGACCCTGGTCAACGACAATTTTGACACTGGCACGGTTACCACGCCGGGCCAGTATCCGCTGGCGGACAAGACCTATGCAGATCTGCTGGACCGGCTGCAGAAGAAAAATTTTGCTTCGCTCTCACCGGAGCTGCGAACAGCGTTGCTGGCTTATTATGGAGATCTGAGCGCGCCTTTTGCCACCAAGCGGAACAAGAAACAATGGACCAGGGTGGTGCGCAACGTCAATCAATTGAAAGCATCGCAACCCGGAGGGGAGCCGGCCGCAAGTCCGACGCCTTAAGGTGAAACCACCTTTGCAGATTTGCTAAGTCCAGATAAGTCTGTCACTTCGCGCCGCGGCACTACAGGAATCTACCTAGGAAGACTACAGGATGACTCTGATAGACGAATCCGTAAGGATACCGTAGTTTGGCCGCGGCTTGTGCTGGGCGAGGCCGGGTGGAATTCATTCCATTTCCTAAACGAATTCATCGGCAGCTTGCTCCGCCTCGAGACGTGCGGGCCCCGGAATGTAGCAACTCTCATAAACGAGGCGGAGCAAGGCCGCCACCAGGCAACCCGGTGGCTGGATGGCAAACAGGAGCTGTCTTGGTCTTAATGAAACGGATTGGCAACCAGCCTCGTCCGATTATGGGAAATTCGTGCTTGGGAGTATCTTAGGTTATCGCGACACCAACCCCTTCTTGCGGGAGAGAAAAATGAAATCGCTTCGTATCCTGATTGCAGACGATCACGATCTCATGCGGCGTGGCATCAAAGGCATGCTGCAATCCCACGCAGGATGGGAGATTTGTGGAGAAGCGCACACGGGCCGCGAGGCGGTCGCGAAGGCGCAGGAACTGAAGCCGGACATCGCGATCCTGGACATCAGCATGCCGGACCTAAATGGCGTGGACGCAGCGCGCAGAATTCGCAAGGAGTCCCCCAACACCGAGATTCTGATTCTTTCGGTGCATTATTCGGATCAGTTGATTCGAGACATTCTTGAAGCGGGCGTGCGCGGCTACATCGTGAAGTCTGATTCGGACCGCGACCTGATCGTCGCCGTCGAAACGCTGGCGAATCACAAACCGTTCCTGACGCCTCGCGCGACCGAAGTGATGCTGTCGAGCTTTAAAGAAGGCAGGATGCGCACCGAGCTTCCGACCGCGCTGCGCGACCGGCTGACTTCTCGCGAACGGGAAATTGTGCAGCTGCTTGCAGAAGGCAAGAGCAGCAAGGAAGTTGCGTCGTCGCTGAACATCAGTGTGAAGACGGCCGAAACGCACCGCGCCAATATCATGCGTAAGTTGCAGCTGCACACCGTGAGCGAACTGGTGCGCTACGCGGTACGGAATCAAATCGTCGAAGCATAGCCGCAGGATCGTTCCGGTTTTGCAGCGAGAGCGAGTGATTCCGGCGCCAGCCGCGCCGTAAAGCTGCCCACGCTGGGAATCGAAAGCTGTGTGGAATTTCGCCTCGCAGGTTCGCCTCCCTCCCTGCTCGATTTTCCCTACAGCAACTCCGCCTAAGAGCTTAACGCCTTGCCGGTATTGTTGAGTTGCGCGCAATCCGCGATTATGCCGGTGCGGAAGAGAATGAAAAGCTGTAAATTTCGCGCCAGATCTTCAGGGCTGGCCGGCTTTTTGTTCTCTTCTCGCGCCAAAACAGAAAGGAACCCAGCCATGGACCAGAATAGGGCTGTGCGCAACAATCTCGCAAGAGTCTTGCCTCGCGATTCCGATGAACGATATCCGGCCGCGGATTGGCCGACGGTACTAGTGGCGACGGTGGATCCTGTCATCAGCAGCAGCATGCGTGATCTTTTACAGATGTATCCGTTGCGCACGCTTTGGGCGAGGGGCCTGGCCGACATACGCGCCCTGCTCAGCAAAGAAAACGTGGCCGCGTGCTTCTGCGGCTTTTGGCTGATTGATGGCACCTATCGCGACGTGGTGCGACTGCTGAAGAGCCGGCCGGTGGAAATCCCCGCGATCATCGTCTGCGAGCCGGCCTGCCCGAACGAATACAGGGACTATCTGGCCTCGCTGCATATCCGCGCGTTTGATTTTATCTGCCATCCTTACCGCAAGACGGACCTGGCGCGCATTCTGCAAGCCACGCTTTCCGAGCGTGCTCATGCGGCGCGGCTGCGCGGCGGGATGGTGGATTCTGTGAGCGTGCTGGAAACACGAGCCAGACTGCGTTAGGCGGGGGAAGCGCGAACAAGCGAACGCTGGCAGCAATTGGGCGGAACGATCGCGCCCGGGATGCGATCGTCTCCAGGCCAGCCGCATGAGACGTCCATCCGGCAGGCCTTCTTGCTAGGCATCCTTGCTGCCCGCAGCAACCAGTACGATGCCGCCGATCAGCGCCAGACCACCCACAATCGGAGGAAGCGGAATCGTGTTGTGTTCCGTTTTGGTTGCTTGAATAGGCCCGACGTCCAGCACTTTCTTGTGCGTGGTATAGGTAAAGCCCTGGTAGGCGAGCGCGAGCACGCCCAGGACGATAAGCACGAACCCCAGCAGCGTTGCTGTCTTCATGACGTCTCCTTACTGCGCATTTCGTAATGTCCGATAGGCGCTCGCGCGCGACGCAATCGTCCGCCGAGGAGCGAGCCCAAAAAGAGAACCAGAAAAACGAAAAACAAAATCCTGGCGACCGCTAATCCAGCAGCGGCGATTCCCGCGAATCCGAACACCGACGCCATCAGCGCCAGCACGAAGAACAATAGCCCCACGCAGCAGCATGAGTCCCCCGGGACGAATGTGCCAGATCGATTGGATCGAGGCGCGCTGCTGCCCGCTCCGCGGAAGTTCCGCGAACCATACCTTTTAGGATTTCTAGCCTCTAGAAACCATACACTCATTTAACTAGAGCCGTGCAGAGTTTACTGTAGGCCTGCGACTGTTGCATTCGCCGTTATGTTCCGCCGCTTCAGCCTGGCAGGGCGCTCGAGCCGTCACGGCCGGTCGCTGCGCTCGATGGCTTCCGCCGCTGTACCGCAACCTCCTGCTAAATCTACGCGCATCGCGGTATAGCTCCGGCGTTTGATTCCGCCTAGTCTGAGGGCAACCGAGGCGCAAAAGATTTTGAGGCTCTTGGTGAACGTTAGCGACGCTCAATTCGAATCGAAAGGGAGATGGCAATATGAATGTCGCACCAAAAATCGGCAAATGCCTGTCGCTGCTGGGCGCGGCACTTTTCTTGAGCGCTTCCCTGGTTGCCGGCGCCGTGCAACAGGACCAGCAGCCCGCTCCAGACAATTCCAAGACCAATCAGGGCGACGCCAGCAAGGGCGCGGTAACGGCCGAGCAGCAGAAGATGAACCCGGCGGACCGCAACACAACCAAACAAATTCGCAGCGCCATTTTCAAGGACAAATCACTGTCGACGTACGCGCACAATGTCAAGATCATTACCCAGGACGGCAAAGTCACGCTGAAAGGTCCGGTGCGCACGGAAGAGGAAAAGGCCGGCATCGCGGCCAAGGCTGCAGCCGCAGTGGGCGCGGAGAACGTTACGAACCAGCTCGAAGTGGCGCCGGCAAATCCCTAGCGGCCGGCGCGGGTAGCAAGCTCAGACTCGTACACAAAAGGAGAACACACATGGCAGGAAAAAAGACGGCTGTTTTCGGAATTTATCCCACATTGGCGAGCGCCGATCACGCGACGGACACGCTGATCCGCTCCGGGTTCGCCCCGAGCGACATTTCCGCGTTGCTTCCGGAAAATCTCGGGTCGCGGCAGATTGGAACCACGAAAGCCACCAAAGCGCCGGAAGGCGCGGCGACCGGGGCAGGCTCCGGCGCGGTTCTGGGCGGCGCGCTGGGCTTGCTTGCTGGCATTGGCGCCTTGGCCATCCCAGGCGTCGGTCCGCTGATTGCTGCTGGACCGATCATGGCCGCACTAGCGGGAGTCGGTGTTGGCGGCGCCGTCGGTGGCTTCACCGGCGCGCTAATCGGCCTCGGAATTCCCGAATATGAAGCGAAGCGCTACGAAGGGCGCGTGCAAAAGGGCGGCATTCTGCTGTCGGTACATTGCGACAGCTCCGAGGCGATCAAGCGCGCCAAGGAGATCATGAAGATCACCAATGCCGAGGATGTTTCCTCGACTGGCGAATCTTCCGCCGACGTCAAGGCGGATGACCGGCGCGCGCGCAGCACCACTTCCGGCAGCTTGGAATAGTTTCCCGGGGGAGGAAGCCCGCAGCTGGGCGCTTCCTCTCAACATTTCTTCGGGCATTTAGAGAGCCAGATGGGGAATTCGGATTCGCAGCCGCAGAACTTAGACGAAAAACGGAGGACGTTATGACTGCAAAACACAATTGGACGGAGTCAATCTCTGCATTCGCAGTAGGCGTGGGTGTCGGCGCCGCGCTGGGCATACTTTTTGCTCCCCGCTCCGGCAATGACACCCGGGAATACCTGGTGGAAAGCGCGCAAGAGCATCTGGACGGCGCGATCGCCGCCGGCCACAAATTCACCCAGCGCGCACAGGAAGGCATCGACCAGATCAAGGGCCAGGTGCGTCAGGCCGCCGATGTGGGCGAACGCGCCTATCGCGAAGCGAAAAACTCCTCCGCATAGTCCGTACCCGGCGCGGAGCCGATCCATTTCCATTCGCGTCAAAGCCCAATTTCGTCTCCGCAAACTCTCGCGTTGACGCCGAAAGCCCAGATGGGAGCGCACACGATGAAGGCTGAAGCTGCGTCGCAGGAAGTTCCCAAAGTAACTCGCAATGAATTGATCGCGCTATTGAACGAAGATCTGGCCCGTGAATATCAGGCCATCATTTCTTACGTCGTGTACTCGCAGGTATTGAAGGGCGCCGAATTCATGAATATCGCCGCCGAACTGGAAAAGCACGCGACGGAAGAGCTTAGCCATGCCCTGATGATCTCCAACCAGATCGATTATCTGGGAGGCATGCCCGCGGTACAGCCGAAGCCCGTTCGAACTTCGGAAAAGGCCCGGGAAATGTTGCGCTTCGACCTGATCAATGAAGGCGAGACCATCCGGAATTATCGCGTCAGGGTGCGCCAGTGCGAGCAATTGGGCGAGTACGCCATGGCCGAACATATTCGCGAAATCCTCATGGACGAACAAGACCACCAGATCGCTTTGGCAACTGCTCTGGGCGAAGACGTGCCTGTGCTGAAAGATCCTCCGGCCTCCGCGCAGAATAAAGAATGAACATTTTGTCCGTTCGATTCGACCGGCAACTCGAAATATAAATCGCTAGACCAGTGCTATAGGGAGAACACATGAAAATTACAGAACGCAAGACCGCTGCAAAACACGACGATTTTCTCACCAGCGTTGCCCGTTCGATCGGCTCGACGCTGGGCGCTGTCGCCGCCAAGGTCGACCAAGCAACCCGCCCGGCGCGCCGCCGCCCCGCCGGCCGTAAACGCGCGCGCAAACACGGTTCTGTTTCCCGGCCCACTCGGCGCGTCTCCGCCTCTGCTGCTTCGAAGCGAAGCCACAGAGCGGCGCGACTCACCACTAGCAAGCGAAAGAAATCTTCCAAGTAGCCGAATTCATTTCAAAGGAGAATGCCCATGCGACAGTTCACATCTCATGTTTCATTGTTCACGTTGCTTGCCGTCGGCACCTTCGCGGGATGCTCCGCCCAACCGAAGTCCCCGGATGTCTCCGACAGCATCCGGAAATCGCTCGATCAGGCCGGCTTGAAGGACGTGAAAGTAAGCCAGGACCGGGAAAAAGGCGTGGTAACTCTCGATGGCAATGTGCCGTCCGATATGGACAAGTCCCAGGCGGATACGATCGCCAAATCCATCGCTACGGGGCAAGTCGTGGCAGACCAGATTGCGGTCGTCCCTCCAGCCGCTCCGAGCGATGCCAAGACCATCAATTCGGATGTGGACAAAGGCATCGAGAAAAATCTGGACGCAGCGCTGGTACAGAATCGGCTGAACAAGCACGTAAAGTATGACGTCAAGAGCGGCGTCGTCACCTTAACGGGCGAGGTGAACTCGCAGGCAAAGCGCGCCTACGCGGAAAAGGTCGCGGCCGGGGTTCCCAACGTGCAGCAGGTGGTGAACGAACTGCAAGTGAAAGACCAGAAGGCCAGCTCTACAAACTAACGCTAGAAGATCGGTATGCTGCCAGCGAGTACTCGACCGGGCGGTTCTCGCTGGCGATTCGGAGAATCCAGCGTCCCGCACGCCAGGAACCCTTAGTCGTGCAGCACTTTTGCCAGCGACTTGTACACTTCCAGGCGGCCATTCTTGTCATAGTGGATGTAGCCAAGCTTGCGGAATTTATTCATGAAGAAATTCACGCGAGGGCGCGTGGTTCCGACCATCTCTGCCAAGATGTCCTGATTAATTCTAGAAAGGAATCTCATGTCCGGATGTCCCGTATCGTAATCGGCCAGCAACAATAAAGTGCGCGCCAGGCGCTTTTCGCTGGAATTGAACAGGTGATCGATTAAATCCTCTTCGATCCGGTGATTCCGGGCCAGCAGGTAATTGACGAAGCGCGAACAGACGGCGGGCTCCTTGGTGATAATCCCCAGCATCCTTTTTCGGTTGATGACCATGACGGAACCAGGAACCAGTGCCATTGCCGATGTGGAATAGAATGCCTGGCCAGTCAAGCAGTTCTCCCCAAAAAAATCGCCTCGGCCCAAGAATCCCAGGATTCCGCGCCTGCCTCGATCCGAAACCAGCATCAGCTTCACGATGCCTTTCTCGATGTAGCCAACATCCGTACACTCATCGCCCTGCGAGAAAATCGTCTCGCCAGCCTCGTAGTGCACGGGTTTCGATACCGGCAGCCCTGCTAGAGACAGAGCCTGGGCTTTGTCCGCCCGTTTCTTGGGTGTCATTTTGTCCTTCAATATCGAACGCGCCGCGGATGAATAAGCCGAACCCCGTCATGCCGCGTATGATTCGCAGTCTTGCGCGGTGCTATTGTGCAATTTTTCTGTGCAAGTGCAAGAAAAGATTGGCTCTGTCTAAAGTTGAACATGCAAGTTCGTCGCGGCCGTGTACACTCGCGGCCGGTGAGTTGTGTGTCCAGCCTCTTGCCGCAGCTGGAGCGAACGGTTGCTCTAACATCGTCGGCCAGAGGTGAGTATGGACTTGGGATTCGACATTTTCCGCACGCTGGATGACGGTACTCCGTTATGGATCCAGCAGGTCGCCACGCTCGACGACGGCAGAAAGAACCTGCATGCGTTGATCGGCGCTGCCCCTGCCGAGTACTTCATTCGCGATGCTTCGACGGGCGAGATCGTGCTTAGAATGGGCGGAAATTCCCCCATTTGATTCGCATCGCACGCCCGAGTCGCTCGCTGGCTAGCCCCGCAGCTTGCAGCGCAGTCGGGCGATACAGGATTCAGGGTATTCTTTAACCCCCTCTCACTTGAAACAATTGAGTCACGCGGGCTTCCATTTTCCACTGCAAGCTATGGATCACCGTTGCCACCTGCGGCGGGGCTTTCGTTGAGGAGCGTGTCGATGAGCACGGTGAGCCCATTCGGATCCAGCCCACCGCATTCTGTGCCGGGAGCGCATCCGCATGACCAGGAAACCTGCGGACACACGGTTCAGTTCTACGCGGAAGATCAATCGCTGATCACTGGGCTAAGCCGCCTGATCGCTACCGCACTGGGGACCGGAAGTTCCGCAATCGTGATCGCGACCAAGGCTCACCGCGAAGCGCTGACGCTGGAATTGCAGGCCCGCGGTTGGGACACGATGAAGGCTGTGTTGCAGGGCCGCTTTACCCTGCTGGATGCCGCCGAGACCTTGGCGAAATTCACTGTGGATGGCTGGCCGGACGCCGCGCTGTTCGCTGAATTGATCGGCGGTTGCGTCGCTCGAGCCAAAGCGGCATCGCACGGCGGGAATTCGCGTGTGGTCGCGTTCGGCGAAATGGTCAGTCTGCTCTGGGCGCGGGGAAAGCCCGATGCTGCTATCCGGCTGGAGCAACTCTGGAACGATTTGGGTAAGACGCACGATTTTTCGCTGCGCTGTGCTTACCCCATCGGAAGCTTCGCGCGCGCAGAAGACGGTGAGCCGTTCCTGAAAATCTGCGCGGAACACTCCGGCGTGATTCCCGGCGAGAGCTATACGGAGCTTGCCACCGAAGCCGAACGCCTGCGCAATATTTCGCAGCTGCAGCAAAAAGCGCGCGCGCTGGAGACCGAAAAAGCGGAGCGCAAGAATATTCAGCAGTGCCTGCAGATCCGCGAATCGGAACTGGCCGATATTCTGGAAAACGCGTTGGAAGGCGTGCAGCAGGTCGGGCCGGATCAGACCATTTTGTGGACGAACAAAGCTTTGCTGAAACTGCTGGGCTACGCGCCGCAGGAATATATCGGACACACTCTGGGCTCCTTCCATGTTCATCCGCATGTCTTCGCAGAGTTTTGGGCGAGGTTGATGTGCCGGGAGGATATCTACGACTATCCGGCGGAACTTCGCTGCAAGGATGGTTCCGTCAAGCAGGTTGTGATCAACTCGAACGGTCTCTGGGAAAATGCGAAGTTCGTACATACCCGCTGCTTCGTTCGCGATGTGACGGAACAAAAGCGGCTGGAGCAAGTTCTGCGCGGCGCGGAGAAGCAAGCGGCAATGGGCCGCGTGGCCGCGGGCATCGCGCACGAAATCAACAATCCGCTGGAGACGGTGACGAACGTTTTTTATCTGCTGCGCGACCATCCGTCCTTGGATGCGGACGCTCGTGAACTGGCGCGCGTGGCGAACGAAGAAATGGAGCGTGTACGCCATATCGCCCGGCAGACTTTGGCGTTTTGTCGCGACTCCCAGAGTCCCGTTCCCACGTCGCTGCGCCTCGTACTGGACGACGTGCTGGAAGCATTCGGCCGGCAGATACAGTTAAACCAGGTCACGGTGGAACGGAATCTTGAGGTCGATGGCTTGGTAGTGGCATTTCCGGTCGAGCTGCGGCAGATCTTTATCAATCTCATCGCGAACGCTTTGCAGGCCATGCCGGAAGGCGGCACGCTGCGCGTCAGTCTGCGCTCCAGTTCGCAGTGGTCGGGCAATGGCGTGCGCTCGGGTATTCGCGTGACCGTCACGGATACCGGCCTCGGGATTCCCGTCAAGCACCAGCACAAAATCTTCGAGCCATTTTTCACCACCAAAGCGGAAAAAGGCACGGGACTGGGTCTGTGGGTTAGTCGCGGAATCGTGCAGAAACTCGACGGCACGATACGCTTTCGCTGCGCCAAATGGCACGGCCGCACGCTCACCTCGTTCGCCGTTTTTATTCCCACGGACGGGATGGGCTTCGCCGTCTCCTAGCGCACTGGCGCCGCCCTGAACGAGGCTGAACGCAGCAGCTTTGCACGCAGCGCGGCAAAAATGGCGAAGATACTCTGCATTGACGACGAATCGGCCGCGCTCAGCATTCGCAAGCGCGTACTGGAATCCGCGGGTCATCAGGTGCTGACCGCGCGTTCCGGCGACCAGGGCATCCAACTATTTCAGGCCGAGCCTTTCGATCTGGTGCTGCTGGATTACTGGATGCCCGGCAAGAACGGAATCGCCACCGCACGCGAGCTCAAGCGCATCGATCCATCGGTTCCAATGGTTATTTTGTCCGGGCTCTCGCAATTGCCGGACGAAACGATGGGGGTGGTGGACCGTTGGATTCTCAAGGATGAGGGGCCGCAATTTCTGCTGCATACGATCAGGACCTTGCTCGATTCCACTTCTTGACTGCAGCGTCAGAGAAAGTCCCCTCCCCGTGGCTGCGCGCGTCTTGGGCCCGCCGTACCGCGATCTCTCCGTGGACTTCCGCCGCTTAAGATTTGTGAGAATTCCAAACGTACAGGAAAGTCTCATCGGTGGCTGTAGCCACGCTTCGTTGGCTTTTGCGCGTCGCGCGATTCAGCGCGGAACGGACGTTTTCTTTCGAGTCGCCCAGGTCCGCCAAGGGAATCTTGATGGCCGCGCCTTCCTTCAGTTGGTCCAGGTCGCGAAGTATCAGCGTGACGATCTTTTTGTGTTTGCCGTTGCGCGAGTTCGGAACATCGAGCTGCGCCACGGTCTTGAAGTGAGCCACGGGTCGAGTTGCGCTCATACGCCTCCTTCTAAAGCTAACGTATAACTAACGAAGAGCTATCGTAAGCAACCGCAGCTCGTCGTGTCAAGAGAGATTTGCTAAAGTACGGTAGCGTACAATTAACCCCCCGCAGCCCGTGCTGGCAACGCTCGCGCTATCCCCGCCACGGTTACGCTATCGCTGCCCCATCGCGCTATTCCCCGCACCATCGCGCTAAACCGCGCACTGCTCTCACGCAAGACAGCCAAAAGATTCTCCCCGTATGTTTGGCGCGCTGTTACGGTGTGTGCAGGAAAGGAGGCGCCGTCATGAGAGCAATCGGTACGTATTTCGAACAAGTTCCTAAAGCGGTCATCGAAAAAATACTGGCGCAACAAGTTCCGCCGCCCGAAGACGCACGGGCCGGCGAGGCAGCCGTCAACAAGCCGGGCCCGAGCAAGCCCGCAAAGAACCATACGACCCGCCATGCCAAGCGCTGAATGGCGGCACAGAAAATCCACCCGCCGCGTGGCGGCAGAAGTTGCGCAGAAAAAGGGAGCTGGCGATGCAACTAGCAACGAGCGTAAACGATCGAGGCCAAAATTTGGCGACGACTGCACCTTGGGAGAAACGCATGGAAATGGCAATGCAGGGAATTCTTGAAATGCTGGAAGAAAATGTCAGATGGTGGGAACAGGCGGCCGTCACCTGCGAACACGCCGCCGGCCGTTTACCCGAAGGCGAGAAGGAAGGATGGCAGCTCATGGGTGCGGTATACAGGGAACGTGCGGAAAAGCACGCCCGTCTCGTCGAGCAAGTGCGCCAGGAGAACAACTCAGCGCATCGCTAGACGGGCGTCAAAACAATCCATGGATTCCACTCGCTATAAATGCCAGTGACGCCAGCAGCATCACCATGGTCGCGGTCCAGCCAATTGCGCGCAAATACATGGGGAGTGAAAACTCTTTCACGATGGCTGCGTTCGCGGACATGATCATCAACATCACCATCAGCGGAACCGCCACCACGCCATTGATTACCGCGGACCAGTAGAGCGCGCGAATCGGGTTCATACCCAAAAAATTCAAAGCGATTCCGATGATCGTTGCCGCCGCGAGCACCGCATAAAATCGCGGCGCCTGGCGCGGCTTGCATTCCAGGCTGGCGCGCCATCGCAACGCTTCCGCTACGGCATATGCCGCAGACCCAGCCAGTACCGGTATGGCCAGCAGGCCGGTCCCGATGATCCCCAGCGCAAAGAGCAGGAACGCGAAGTGTCCGGCCAGCGGTTGCAACGCTTTGGCAGCATCCGCAGAGGTCTCGATGCCTTTGCCGGCGCCCGCGGCGTGCAGCGTCGCGGCCGTGGTGAGAATAATGAAAAATGCCACCAGATTGGAAAATCCCATGCCGATCCAGGTGTCCAGTCCGATGCGATGGAATTCCGCGAGCGCTTGTTCCGGCCGCCGCCGCAGCGCAGATTCGTTCCGGTTGATGCGCACCTCTTCGGCTTCTTCCGACGTTTGCCAGAAAAACAAATAGGGGCTGATGGTGGTGCCCAGAACCGCAACCAGCGCCATCCAGTAGTCGGCGGTCCAGGTGATCGAAGGGACTAGCGTCGAGCGCAGCGCGATTTTCCAGGGGACGTGCACCACGAACGCCGTCGCCACATAGGCGAACAGCGCCAGCGTCAGCCATTTCAGGTAATGAACGTATTTCTTGTACGGTACGTAGACCACCAAGAAAAGTGAGAGTGTGCCGAATCCCAGCACAAACACGTTTAGCGATCCTCCGAAAACCAGCTGCGCCGCCGCGCCCATTGCCGTAACGTCCGCGCCCAGATTGAAAATATTCGCCGCGCACAACAACAGAACCAGGCCGTATAGAACCGGCTTCGGATAGTTCTTGCGCAGGTTTTCGGCGATTCCCGCTCCCGTGATGCGCCCCAGGCGCGCGCAAATTTCCTGCATCGCCGACATCAATGGAAATGAAAACAGCATGGTCCACAGCATGCCCATGCCGAATTGCGCGCCTACCTGGGAGTACGTTGCGATGCCGCTCGGATCATCGTCGGCGGCTCCGGTAATCAAGCCGGGCCCGAGGCGCAGCAGAAAATGCAGCTGTTTCCCGGGGCGGCCCCGGTGCCGTTCGATCGGCTCCGCTTTTACCGATGGCTGGGACATGCGTTTCTCCGAAAATCCAGCAGCTCCGTCCTGCGTTCCTGCTGCAAGTGTTATACGCCGGTCCTGAGATGCGCAAAATCAATGATTCCCGGTAGATAGGGCCGCGCGAAACTGCAGCCGAAGCACTTTCCCGCGGCAAGCCACCTTCTGGCCGCTCCTATGGCCTGCCCGTTCTGGCTGCCAGCATCGCGCCCCGCCGCGCTCACGTAACGCTTTCGTATGGATTTTGGAAGTAGGCCGCCGAATCTGCCAGGCCTGCGCTAAAATTTATTCTGGTGCCCCTTCGATGAAGGTTTCTCGTCTCGCGTTACTGATCACTTGCGCGTGGGTGTTTTTTGTCGGCGGTTACGTGGCAGTCATATTGCTGGCCTCGAGGGATTCCACCGTCGCCGGCCTCAGTTATTTCCTCGCGTGCATCGTTCCGTTATTCGCCAATACCTGCCTGTTGTGGAACGCGGCGTCTCCCTACCGGCGGCTAAACGGATTCTGGATGCTGCTTGCGCTGGGCTGCACTCTTTGGCTTGCGGGAATTCTTGTGTTGGTTTACACCCAGTTTAGCCTGCATCAGGAAAGCGAAGTTCCGTTCATCGCCGATCTGCTGTTTTTTCTGCACACCGTTCCCTTCATAGCGTCGCTGGCGCTGATGCCTCATGCCAGAAAAATGCGCGAAACCCTGCGCTTCGGGTTAATCGATCTGGTCCTTCTGGGGATCTTGTGGCTCTACGTCTATATTTTCGCGGCGATGCCCTGGAAAGTGGTGTCGCCAAATCCTGAATTATTTCATTCGCGCGACTTCGCCAGCTATCTGATTGAAAATCTGGTCGTGGCCGTCGGCTTTGGTCTCCTGTTCCTGCGCACCCGGGGCGCTTGGCGCACCGTGTACGGCCATCTTTTCGGCGCAACCTCTCTCTACGTGACCGGAATGACGTTGTCCGTCATGGCCATGCGTCACCTGCTGCCAAACTTGGGCGGCTTGATCCGTTTGCCCATGCTGGCCTCCTTCGTCTGGCTGGGAACGGTGGGAATCATCGCGCACGGTTTGGCGTTCGAGCCGGAAGTGCAGCAACCTGCTGTGCAGCGCGATACGCAGTGGCCGGCCCGTCTGGCGATGTGGGGTGTGCTGGCTGCGCCGCTGCTGGCCGCTTGGAGCGAGTTTGCCAGCACCGCGCCCGACGCCGTGAAAAGCTTTCGTCTGATTGTCACGCTGGTGGCGATTTTCGTGGGAGCCGCTCTGGTATTTCTGCGCCAGTATCTGGTGTACCAGGAACGCACCGGGCTGGTGCACGAATTGTGGGAATCGCTGGAAAATGTCAAACGGCTGCAAACCCATTTCGTGCAATCCGAGAAATTGGCGTCGCTCGGCCAGCTCGCAGCGGGTGCCGCGCATGAAATCAATAATCCGCTCACTGCGATTCTCGGCTATGCGGACGTGCTGACCATCGAAAACGCCGCCAATACACGCGCCCATTCGCTGGGAGATAAAATCCGCGAGCAAGCGCGCCGCACCAAGGACCTCGTCAACAATTTGCTCAGCTTTGCGCGGCAGGTTCCCGCCGAAAAACAATTGCTGGACCTCAATAGCGTTCTCACCGGCGCGGTGCAGTTGCGCAATCTCGATTTGCGCGGGAAAAACATTCGCATCGAACTGGAGAATCGCAGCATTCTTCCGGCCGTGCGTGGCGACCCGAATCAATTGCTGCAGGTTTTCTATCACCTGATCAGCAACGCCGTGGATGCCATGGAATCCGCCGGCGGAGGCGTGTTGCTCATTCGCACTTTGCGCGAGCGCGGCAACGTTGTCATCGAATTCTCCGACACTGGACCGGGCATGAAAGAGCCCGAAAAAGTTTTCGACCCTTTCTACACCACCAAGGAAGTGGGCAAGGGCACCGGGCTCGGGCTCAGCATCTGCTACGGAGTGATGGAAGAGCATGGCGGGCGAATCACCGGATTCAACCGGCCCGAAGGCGGCTGCACGTTCCGCCTGGAGCTGCCGGCGATTCTCGCGGTTTTTCCGCAGACTTCTACATTGCCCGCGGCGCCCGTCAACACGCGCTAACATCGTCACACGGCTCAGGGCGGGAGGCGCAGCACAGCTTTGGTCAGCGTCACCGCGCGAATGTGCTAGAGTCTGAAATTCCATGAGCGCATCCGCCACGATCGCCGCCCCGGCAATTTCCACCGAACATCTGACGCGCCGTTTCGGCGATTTGGTCGCTGTGCAAGACGTAAACCTTCGCGTGGCGCCGGGCCAGTTCTTCGGATTCCTCGGGCCCAACGGCGCTGGAAAATCCACAACGATCAAAATGCTTACCGGCTTGCTCGCGCCTTCTTCCGGACGCATGCAAATTCTCGGAGTTGACCTGACGCAAGATTCAGTTGAAGTGAAACGGCAGATCGGCGTCGTACCCGAAGGTATGGCTCTATTTGGCCGGCTCAGCGGCTCCGAGTATTTGAACTTCGTGGGACGCATGTACGGACTGGACCGCTCGACAGCCGCAAAACGCAGCGCGGAATTGCTCGATTTCATGCAGCTGGTGGACCAGCCCAAGGCCCTGGTGACGGATTACTCCCACGGAATGCAGAAAAAACTGGCCCTGGCCGCCGCGGTGATCCACGGCCCCAAAATTCTTTTTCTCGACGAGCCGTTCGAAGGCGTGGACGCAATTGCTTCCAACACGCTGAAATCCATGCTGCAAAATATGATCGCTCGCGGCGCCACGATCTTCCTTACTTCGCACGTGTTGGAAATTGTCGAGCGTCTTTGCAGCCACGTGGCCATCATTCACCGCGGCCAGCTTGTCGCGCAGGGTTCGCTCGAACAGCTTCGCGCGGGCGTCGAGGCGCAAGCAGCTGCCGCGCTCAGCGCCGCCGGCGCGCCGCACCAGATGGGCGCTTCCGCTCCTGCTCCCGGAGAAAGGCTCACGCTGGAACAGATTTTTCTGCGCATTGTCGGCGGTACGCGCCGCGCCGATCAGGAACTCTCGTGGCTGGGCTGAGCTTCACTCCCGAAATCCGCGGCCAGTTTTCCGCCATCGCTCGCGTGCGCTGGCAGCTTTTCGTCAACTCCCTGCGCACCATTCGGGGCCGCATGGAAGTTGTGGCGCGCGGATTCGTTTTCTTCGGGTTTGGCATGGGCGCACTCATTGGTTCCATCGGGCTCGGCTTCAGCGCGTGGTATTTCGTTTCCAGCGGCAGAGTGGATTGGCTCCCTCTGCTGCTCTGGCCTGTATTCCTGTTCTGGCAGCTTTTTCCGGTGATGGCCAGCGCTTTCACTGAAAATGTGGATTCCTCCAACCTGCTGCGCTTTCCGCTCACGTTCCCGTCCTATTTTATGATTCGTATCGCCTACGGTTCGCTCGATCCTTCCACCGCCCTGGGCAGCCTGTGGCTGTTGGGCATGGTCATCGGGATCGCCTGCGCATCGCCAGCGCTTTTCCTCTGCGCCGCGCCGGTTCTGCTGCTCTTCGCAATTTTCAACATTTTGCTGGCCCGCATGTTCTTCACGTGGGTGGAACGCTGGCTCGCGCAACGAAAGACTCGCGAAATCTTCGGCGTTTTATTTCTTTTCGTGGTCATCGGGGTTCAATTTATCGGACCGTTCATCCGCCATTTCGGCAGCCGCTCGCAGCCTGCGGTCTCGCGCGTCGTTGCCGAGACTCTGCCCGTCGAGCGCCTGCTGCCACCGGGCCTTGCGGCGCAGTCGATCGCGCACTTCCTGCGCGCCGAATATGCGTTGGCGTTTGGATCGATCGCCTTGCTGTGCGCTTATACGCTGGCGGCGCTGTGGTTGCTGAATTTGCGCCTGCGCGCGCAATATCGCGGTGAAAACTTAAGTGAAGGGGTGGCGCGCAGCGCCGCACCCGCGGCCAAACAAGAAATTCAGCTCGGTTGGAACCTCCCCGGCGTCTCCGGCCCGGTTTCCGCCGGACTCGAAAAAGAAATACACTATCTTTCGCGCAGCGGCCCCATGCTTTTCACGCTGCTGATGCCTCTGGTCGTGCTCTTGATTTTCCGGTTCTCGTCGGGGAAAACAGACAGCGCCGGAGGTCTGCTCGGCCATGCCTCGGACTTGGCTTTTCCCGTGGGCGCCGCCTACACGCTGCTGATTCTGACGAACCTGGTGTACAACAGTTTCGGCGCCGATGCCGCCGGCATTCAGTTTTATTTTGTCTCGCCGGTGCGCTTTCGCGAAATCCTGCTGGGAAAAAACCTCACGCATTCCCTCGTGCTCGTCGTTGAAATGATGCTGGTGTGGGCTGGAGCGTGCCTGCTGTACCGTCCGCCTTCCTTCGCTGTCCTGCTCGCCACAATCAGCGGCGTAATCTTCGCGCTCGTGGTGAATCTGACGGCGGGGAACCTGTTCTCGGTGTACACGCCAAAAAAAGTTGATCTCGCCACCTTGGGACGTCAGCGTGCGTCCCAGGCTACCGTGCTGGCAAGCCTGGGAATTCAAGCGGTCGTGCTGGGCCTGTGCGCGTTCGCCATCCTGGTGGCGCGCGCGTATCACCACATCTGGCTCGCGGCCATCATTTTCATCGCGCTAGCTGCCGTCGCCTCGGCGATCTATTTTCTGGTACTCAGTCGCATTGACGCCATCGCACTGCAGCGCCGCGAAGCAATGATCGCCGAACTTTGCCGCGCCTAACGCCGCCCGGCGATTGATCTCCGGCGTTACGCTGCAGTCATGATCACGTTGACCAGAGCGGAGCTCGATCGAAAATTTTCCCAACTGCTTAAGCCCTGCCAGTTGGCGGCGAACGCATTGCCGTCACGCCCGCAGGCAAGCGAGTCGCCTTTCGGGAGCCGCCACCTGCGCGCTGCCTTAAGGAAATCTTCGCGGAAATCGAAACCGTCGGAAAAAGATTCCGGCTCGCAAAGGACTTCACGACAGAAAACAGGATCGAAGAGGGCAGAACGTAAGCCATCGAATTCGAGATTGCACCTCTCGGGATCGCGGCGTAAATTCGCTGCTTAATTAATTCACCCGTCCGAGGTCTTATGAAACGCAGCGATCTCCTCGTCTTCTGTTTTATCTCGTCGGTGCTTTTTCTGCACTCTTCTCCTGCCGCGGCCCAAGCGCAGGCACAGGACCGCCCCTACGGAGCTCTCCCGCAGCGCCTGGACGAATTTGTCAGAACGCCCGCCGTCTCCGGATACGAAAATCAGCTGGCGGATGAGATTCGCTCGAGCTTGAGGAATCTACACCCGGCGACCGACAATCTGGGCGACGTGATCGTCACCATTGGCAGCGGCACGCCGCACCGCCTGCTCGTGGCGCCGATGGATGAGCCCGGCTTTGTCGTCAGCGAAATCACGCCGGACGGCTACTTGCGCGTGCAGCGACTGCCGCAAGGCGGTTTGCCTCCGATTTTCAATGAAATGTATTCCGCGCAGCCCGTGCGGATCGAAACGGCCGCCGGCAAATGGATTGACGGCGTCGTCGCGGGGCTTTCCGTGCATCTGCAACCTGGCCGAACCAATCCGCCGAAGGCCAGCGACATCGAAAATATCTACGTGGACATCGGCGCAAGTTCTGAGGCCGAGGTTCGCAAAGCAGGCGTGGATGTTCTCGATCCGATCGTCATCAATCGCCGATTGATGAACTTAGGCGGCGCAAAAATGGCCGCTGCTTCAATCGGCGATCGTTTCGCAGCCGCTGCGCTTGTCGAATTATTGGCCCGGGTTGAACCGGCAAAGATCCAAGGCACCGTCACCGTTGCGTTTGTTGTGCAGCAGCGTACCGGCGCGCGCGGTCTGCAGCGCATTCTGACAGAGACGCAAGCCGATGAAATGATCTACGTCGGCCGCCTGCTTCCTGGCGGCCCCCTTCCGGAAATGGAAACGCTCCATCGCGCGCCGCGCCGCGAGCTAGGCGACGGCGTGTTGGTCGGCGTGCAACAAACCGACGGGTCGCTCCCGGCATTCGCAACCGAACTAAAGCAGCTTGCCGACACCCACAAAATTTCATTTGCATCCGACTATTCCGCAAGCATTCTTCCCAAAAGCTATTTGCCCATGCCGGAATTACCCGCGAAATGGGCGCACTTGGCAATCGCTACTTCGTGGACCGATACCCCGGCGGAAACCATCGCTGCGAACGATCTGCTGAATCTCACAAAACTGCTGGATCTTTACTTGGCGGCCTCGCCGCCCGGCGGCTCATCCGGAGGCAAAACGTCAAGTCGCCAAGATTTTGCCGAGCATGTGCCGTTGCCAACCACCGAGGTTCTTCGTGAATTAGTGGAAGTCTATGGCGTTAGCTATCACGAAGCGCCGGTCCGCGAATTCGTCGAGCGCCTTCTTCCGCCGTGGGCCAAGCCTGAGGCCGACGACGCCGGAAATTTGATTCTTCATCTCGGCACGCCCGCCGCCGGCTCAAAAACAGCGCGCATCCTTGTCGTCGCGCACATGGACGAAATCGGCTTCACCGTGAAATCCATCTCCCAGGATGGCCGTCTGGAAGTCGAATGGCGCGGCGGCGGCGATCTGAGCTTTTTCGCCGGGCATCCGGCGCTAGTGCACGCTGCAAAGGGCGATCTCGATGCGATCGTCGAGTTGCCGAGCGGCTGGGATACCGCGAATTTCAAGTGGCCCACGGACGCAGGACAAGCAGGATCGACAAACCCCGTTCGAGTTGACGTCGGCGCGCGCACTGCGGACGAAGTCGCGAAGCTCGGCATCCATCTCGGCGACACGATCACCATTCCGAAAGCTTACCGCCCGCTGCTCGGCACGCGCGCCAATGGACGCAGCTTCGACGATCGTGTCGGCGACACCGCGCTGATTTCCGCCGTATGGGCGGTCGGCGCTCCGCTGAAAGATCGCGATGTCACTTTCGTCTGGTCCACCGGCGAAGAGGAAGGCCTGGTAGGCGCAGCGAAAGTGGCCCAGCGTCTCGCCGCCGCAGGTCAGGAGCCGGATTTCGTTTTTGCCGTGGACACTTTCGTCAGTGCGGACTCGCCGATCGAGTCGAAGCGCTTCGGCGATGCGGAAATCGGCAAGGGTTTCGTGATTCGCGCCGTGGACAATTCCAATATCGTCCCGACGGACCTGGTCGAGCGAATCATCAAACTCGCGCACGCGAGTCAAATTCCCATTCAGTTCGGCGTCACCGGCGGCGGCAATGATGGCTCCGCCTTTGTGCGCTACGGCTCGGTAGACATCGCGCTGGGCTGGCCCCTGCGCTATTCGCATTCTCCGGCCGAAGTGATTGACACGCGCGACGTGGATTCTCTTGCGCGCATCATCACCGTAATCACTAGGAGGTGGTAGGCGCGAGCAGGCGTCCGCCTCGTCAATCGCGAACCTACACCGGTGAGGCTTGCCCGCGTTTTGCTATAATCACGCGCCGTGAGCGACCCCGTCTTTAAACCGCCCCGCCATATCGTAATCGAAGGACCGATTCGCGTCGGAAAATCCACTCTGGCTAAAGCTTTGGCCGAACAGTTGCACGCCCGGCGCATCTTCGACGCCGGCGACAATCCTTTCCTCACGGATTTCTACGACGAAAAACCTGGCTCCGCATTTCGCGCGCAAATGTATTTTCTCTACGAGCGCCATCGCCGCCTGCTGGATACCCGTCCGGAAAGCAATGCCGCTCCCATCGTCAGCGATTTCCTGTTCGAGAAGGACAAAATTTTCGCGTACCTGAATCTGGACAACGAAGAGCTGAAACTCTACGAGCGTTATTTCGAAATGCTTGCGCCCTCGGTTCCCGCGCCCGATCTGGTGATCTATCTACAAGCCAAGCCTGAAGTCCTGCGCAAGCGTGTTTCGAAAAAAGCCGATCCTGCGGAAACGCAAATTTCGCCGGAATACGTGGAAGCGGTGGCTAACGCCTACGAACACTTTTTCTTCCGCTATTCAGGCGCAAACTTGTTGGTGGTGGACACTTCAGAAATTGATTTTGTGGAACGCAACCAGGACCTGCAGGAACTGCTGCGCCGCCTGCGCCAGCCTGTGAAGGGCACGCAATATTTCCTGCCACTCGGCCAGGGCTGAAGGCCGCGCTTGCAAGACTCCGCAAGCAATTTGCCGAACTAAAAAGAGGGGACGGGACGGGCGGCCCCGCCAGGCTACCCGCCCCGCACTGCGCACAGGAGGAACTTTAGATCCAAAAACGCAACGTTCGACGACACACCCGTAGCCGCATCCAGGGATCCAACTACGCAGCTTTGTGCGTGCCCGTCAGGCGGTGACGCAATCTTCCCAAGGTACGATTCACGGGATGGCTGCGATGCAGAAATGTGAGCACCGGCATGCGCCGCACGCCGATTTTTTCCAGCGCGCGCCGGATGCGGAAATCTCTTCCCGCCGACACGAGCCCTTTTTCCAAAGTGCTGATCGCGTCTGAGGTGCGTCCGGCCTGGTAATAAACTTCCGCCAAGTTCAGGTAGAGCTGGGCGTGGTTGTGCTTCATGCCCAGCGCTTCGCGGCACAGCGATTCCGCGTCGCCGAACCGCTTCTCAGCCAGCGCGGCCAGCAGTCCCGTGTAGGAGAGATAAAACGGATTCTTCGGAGCGATGCCAAGGGCGCGCCGGGCGTGCTGCAGGGCTTCTTCCGACTGCCCGTCGCGCAGATTTTTCAGGCACTCTTTGAAATCGTTCATTCCGGCATCTGAGGGGGATGTCGTTCCTATCCAGTGGGACATAGGCTCCTTCCTTCCCCTGCGGGCACCTGCAGGGTGACTGAAGGCAGAGTACCTATCGGCTGTAAACGTGGAAATAGAACGTCCGTACAGCTTTTGGGCTACTCCCTTTTACTGTCACTTTGGACAGGCAAAGATTTCTGCAAGCTGGATGAACCGGCGCAAACCCTGCAGCGCGATCGAGGTGTCTAGAAGTCCTTGTGTTACTGTGGTTTAGGCCGATGTCAAACAGCGTAGGCTGGAAACGAGAGAGTGGCTGCATCGCGGCTCAGCACCAATGAAGTTCGTATCGCATTTGACAATCTTTGCAGACGGTGGCTTGGAGCTCATCGGCACAGGCTGCAGCGTTCAGCCTTCTTCTTGCGCCAATTCGCACGCCGCGCGAGTCTGGCTTGCGAGCCGGCCTCCGCGCAGTTATGCTGCGTCGTGAATTTCGAGGGGTGACATGGAATCGATCCGCTTGCTGGGTAGCAGAGCTTGGGGCCGCGCGCTATTTGCATCCCTTCTTGTGCTCGCCCTTACCAGGCCAGTTTCCTTGACGGCCTTCGCGCAATCTCCCGCACTGGCAGCGGAGCAAGCGCAAACCGCGCCCGCGAATTCGGCCTCCGTGGAGCACGGAAAATTCATCCTGCATAAATTCGAGCAGGCGATCGGCGAAGAGACCTACCAGGTCACGCGCGATGGCGATTCTCTCAACGTAAAAATGGATTTCAAGTTCACCGATCGCAGCACCCCGGTGCCGCTAACCGCGTCATTCCGCTGCGCAGGTGACTTCACTCCGGCGGCGTTCGAAATCAAGGGCAAGAATTCCCGCTCGACGGACATTGATGAAGCGGTAGAAGTGCAAGCCGAGAAAATCCGTCTGCGCGACCGCGATAAATGGACCGAAACTGCCCGGCCTGCGCAGTTTTTCACCATCGCCGGCTACGCGCCAACCACCATGCAGATGCTTCTGGTGCGCTATTGGGCGACGCACGGCATGCCTGCACAGCTCGCCACTTTGCCCACAGGTCAGGTAAGAGTCGAGCCGCGAGGCAGCGATACTGTCAGCATCGACGGCCAGGCTCGGAAGTTCGATCGCTTCACCATTGAGGGATTGATCTGGGGCCGCGAGACGCTTTGGTTTGACGCGAATCGGAATCTCGTCGCCGCCGTCACCACCGATGCTGAGTTCGATCACTTCGAAGCGATGCGCGAAGGATACGAAAGCGGCTTGGGAGCGTTTGTCGGGCTCGCCGGCTCGGACGGCATGGCCGCGCTCGCGGATATTTCGAAGGGCATTTCGGGTAGCCGCGCGGAAAAAATCGCGCTTGTCGGTGGCACGCTGATTGACGGAACCGGTCGCGACCCGCTTCCCGATTCCGTTGTCATAATTGAAAAAGGAAGAATCGTGGAAGCCGGGCCGAAGTCGCGCGTAAAAATTCCCAGCGGCGCGCAAAAAGTGGATGCGCGCGGGAAAACAATTCTTCCCGGCCTGTGGGACATGCACGCTCATTTCGAGCAAGTCGAGTGGGGCCCGATTTACCTCGCCGCCGGCGCGACCACGGTTCGCGATTGCGGCAATGAATTTGAATTCATCACCGCCGTGCGCGATGCCGTGGCGAGTGGCCGCGGTCTCGGTCCGCGATTGCTGCTCGCAGGAATTGTGGATGGCACCGGACCGAGCGCAATCGGCGTCGAGCGCGTGGACACGCCCGAGCAGGCAAAAATGTGGACGGACAAGTACCATGACGCCGGTTTTCAGCAGATGAAGATTTACAGTTCCGTGAAGCTGGAAGAGGTGAAGGACGTCGCCGACGAAGCGCACCGCCTCGGCATGACCGTCACAGGCCACGTGCCCATCGGCCTGAACGCGTATCAAACGATTGCAGCGGGCCAGGACCAGATCAATCACATTCCGTACATCGTGGATATCATGGTTCCGCCGCTCCCCGATGATGCTAGCCGCCTCGATCACGCCAAAGCGCGAGCAAATTTGGATCTGGGTTCGCCCGCGGCGCAGAAAGCGATTGCCTTTCTGATCGAGCATAGAACAGTGGTGGATCCCACTCTCGCGCTGTTCGAATTTATCACGGCCAGCACGGCCAAACCCGCGGTCAGCATCGAGCCGGGCGTGGCCAAGGTGGCGCCGGAGCTGCAGGCAATCCTCGCGGATGTGGGTCCGCCGTCGCCCAATGCGGAAGTCGGCGAAAAAGTTTTCGCGAAAGAAGTTGCCGTGGTGGGCGCTTTGCACAAGGCGGGAGTGCCGATTGTGGCGGGAACGGATCAGACGGTTCCGGGGCACAGCCTGTACCGCGAAATCGAGCTCTACGTCCAGGCCGGATTCACGCCGATGGAAGCGATTCAGGCCGCAACGATTGTGCCAGCCCGCGTGATGGGGCTCGACAAGGACGTCGGCACAGTGGAAGCGGGCAAGCGAGCCGATGTGATCATTCTCGACGGCAATCCGCTGGAATCCATCCACAACATTCGCAAAGTAGAATTCGTCATCGCCAACGGCACGATGTACAACTGCGCGGAGCTGTGGCGTAGTGTCGGGTTTCAGCCATGAGACGAAGGATGAATCGAAGGGCCGCGTCATGAATCGAATTTGAGCTCATCCGCGCCAACCGAGAGGTTCTCCGATGGACAAATGGACTCGCAGGAAGTTTTTCTTCGCCACGCTGACGGGCGGAATCGCTGCCAGCACGCGGCGGCTTTTTGGCGCCGCCGATCCGCCGCGCAAAATCTTTGCGATTTCTGATGACGCAGCGGATTCTGCGGCGGCAGCGCAGGGCGTTCGTCCGCTGATTATTTCTTCCGCCAACGGTTTGCAGCATCTCGATGACGGAATGGAATTGCTCAAATCCGGTGGCGATACGCTGGATGCCGCGCTCGCCGTGGTAACAAAAGTGGAAGATGACCCCAACGACGATTCCGTCGGCTACGGTGGTTTGCCCAATGAAGATGGTGTGGTCGAGTTGGACGCCAGCGTGATGCACGGGCCGACGCGCCGCGCCGGAGCTGTCGCGTCCATTCAGAAAATCAAGAACCCTTCGCTGGTCGCAAAAACGGTAATGGAAAAAACCAATCACACTTTCATCGTGGGGGCGGGCGCGCAGCACTTTGCCGAAGACGAAGGTTTCGCGCCAATGAATCTTCTGACGGAACGCTCACGAACCGCCTGGCTCGCCTGGAAAGCATCCATTGCCGAAAATTGGCGCCCAGGGCTCGACAGTCCGGAATGGAAAGAGAAACTCGCGCAGCTTCTGGACACGCCGGAAAAATTGGCGTGGCGCGCGCATATCGAAGACGTGGTGATGCATCCGCCCACGGGAACGATCAACTGCCTGGCGGTGAACGCGAAAGGCGATGTTTCCGGCACGACTACAACGTCCGGGTTGGCCTGGAAAATTGCCGGCCGCGTGGGCGATTCGCCGGTGATCGGCGCGGGGCTTTTTGTAGATAACGAAGTCGGCGGTGCCGGCTCGACGGGCCGCGGCGAAGAGGATATCAAGATCGCCGGCGGCCACACCATTGTGGAGATGATGCGCCGAGGATCCTCACCGACCGATGCGTGCATGGAAGCGATGCATCGCGTGGTGCGCAACTATAAGCCGTTTCCTGACCGGCTGAAGAAATTCCACATTCAATTTTATGCGCTAAACAAGAACGGCGAATACGGCGCAAGCAGTCTCTGGGGCAAACACAACGATGGACGCCCGATGCAGTTTGCGGTGCACGACGGCAGCAAAGCGCGGCTGCTGCGCACCACGCCGATGTTTGATGAAGCGGGCGGAGATTACTAGAAATCGTGCCAGCGGACTTCCTCCCACATGCTTCGAATCGCAGAGGCTCTCCGGAACGCTGCAACTCACCTCGCATCACCTCGCTTTAGTGCACCAGTTCGGATGCGAAAACCAAATGGATGCCGCGGGCTTCGAGCGGCGGGATTCCTTCGGCGAGAGCGGCGATGGTGGCGGGGCGCGGGTGGCCGATGGCAATGGTGAATCCGTCGCGCTGCGCGTCGCGCGCGGCGAGGCCGAGCTGCTTGAGGATCGCATCGCGCGATGCGACGTCGTCGAGGAAGACCTTGCGTGATGCAGCGGGAACTCCGGCGCGCTGAGCCATGTCGTAAGCGACGGTCTTCGCGTCGGTGCGGCTGTCCACGAAGAACAGTCCGCGCTGGCGTAGCGCGGGCATGAGTGCCTGCATCAGAGCGGGATCGGCGGTGGCGCGCGAGCCTTGGTGGTTGTTCACGCCGGCGGCGTAGGGAACGGTTTCCAGCATCTCGGCCAGAGTCGCGTCCACTTGCGCGGCACTCATACCCACGCGCAGCTCGATGTCTTCCGGCTTTGCTCCGTCCGCTTCGGATTCCATGGGGAGATGCAGCATCACTTGATCGCCGCGGCGTTGCGCTTCTTCGGCGAGTTCGCCCGAGAGCGGCAGATGCGGAAGCACGGAAACGGTTAAAGGAAAGCCGAGTGCGAGCACGGCATCGGCAGCCGAACGGTCGTAGCCTAGATCGTCAATGATGATGGCGAGGCGCGCAGTTCCGGCAGGGGCGCTCGGGTGCGTTGGCGCGGGGGCATGCGCAGCGGCGCGCGCGGCGAGCGGAGTGACGACGTGAACGGTGTGCGTGCGCGCGCCGTGGAACGTGCAGTTGAAGCGGATCACGCCGCTGGAGGCGGTTTCGGTAACAGAGAGATCGTGCTTGCGGGCGATGGCTTGCAGAGCTTGCGCGAATGCAGCGGTCTGCGAGGGATCGCTGAGTGAAATGTAGATGTCATCGGCGGCTAGAGCACTCGCGCTGCCGTGTTTCGCGGGCTGCAGCTCCGGGCGAATGGAGATTTCGGATTTGTGGCCGCTGATATTCTGCGCCGTGCTGACAATTTCGCCGGTGATCGCGCGCAATTCGGATTTGGAGAGAGCTTTTTTGCCGCAACCGGCGAGAAAGAGAAGAACGATCGCGGCGCCTGCCGCGAGGATCCGCACAGCGCCGCGCGAATTCAAATTTAAGCGGCCAGTGGCTGCCAGGCATGCGTCAGCTTGGCTGCTTTCTTCTCGGCCGCGGGCGCGCCCTGTAGAATTTCGATGGCTTTCTTCACGACGGGATCATCCGGCGAAGAGCTGGGCTGCGCGGCTGGCTGCGCGAGGTCCGCCTGCGCCAGAAGATCGTCAATCGAAGGATGCACTTCCGCGGTGGGCGGCACACCTTCGGCGGGAATGTCCTTGTTACCCGGCGTAAAATAATTCGCGACGGTGAGGATCAGCGCGGCCCCGTCGTCCATTTCGATCAGCTTCTGCTGCGAAGCGGTGCCGTAGGTGCGTTCGCCGACGGTGCTGCCGCGCTTGTTGTCCGCGATCGCGGCGGCCAGAATTTCGGCAGGCCCGGCAGTGCCATTGCCGATCAACACGGCGACGGGCTCGGTCCACACAACTTTCGTGGCGTCAGCGGCGGAAATTACCGGCGCGACCGTCTGTCCTTTCAGCGTGGCGATGGTGCCGGAAGAGAGGAAAAGCTGCGCAGCAAGAATTCCTTCCTGGTCGTCACCGAGGGAGGAATCGCGCAGATCCAAAATCAGTCTCTTGGCGCCGGATTTCTGGAATTGCGCGAGCTTTTCGCGGATCTGTCTGGATACTCCGGGAGTAAATTCCGGCACGCGCAGATAGGCGACGTCGCCGTTCAAGCGATCTTCGACGAGCTTGGGCGCGGTGAGCTTCGCGAGAGTGATGTTCATTTCCTGCGGTTCGGCTTTGCCGCGGCGAATCACGGAAAGTTGCACGGTGGTTCCGGGGTTGCCTTTGAGCAGCAGCTGCGCCTGGTCGATGGCCATCTGTCCGGTGGTGAAGCCGGCGATTTTTTCCAGGATGTCGCCGATGCGCAGGCCGATTTTCGCGCCGGGGCTATCGGGCAGCACACCGATCACGCCGATATAGCCGAAGCGGCGCGTGAGCGCGAGGCCGGTTTCCGCCGGGGGATTGCTGGCGCTCTTATCCTTGAAATCCTTGTACTCGAGCGGGCTCAGATAGGCCGATTGCGGGTCGAGCGAATCCAGCAGGCCGTGCAGCGAGCCGTTCGTGACGGCGTGCATGTTGGGATCGTCCACATAATCGCGCTGGATGTGCTCGAGGACCTCGCTATAGACGGTGAGCGCGCGGAAGGCTTTATCGTCGGAAGAACGGCCGAGCATGTATCCGGCGGCGGCGTAGGCGACCACCAGAACTGAAATCCCCAGAACAATTTTTTTGCCGAGCGGGCTCATGCGTTGTCCTTTTTCGTGCGCGATATCCGTGCCGCTATCTTAGATGACCGCAAGCCGAAGCCGGTTTCCTGCCGCGCCGGATGCCTGCGGCCAGCAGCGCTGCGCGGCTTTTCATTAGACTCCGGCCGCCGCGCATAGGAAAGCATAATTATACCGTGAGTCGGGGCTGATGAGGCGGCCGATTCCTCCGTGGGGATTTGCGATGGCTGAGTCGCGATTCCCAAGCCCGAGCTGTGGTTCGGGTGTCGCGCGAGTCGGAGCGCCCATAACTCGTTTGCAATCAATATGCCAGCGCGTTTCAATCGACTAGTTCAGGTCGCGCAAGCCGAGCGGCAAACGATCCTCGGTCGCCACCGTATCCCAAGTGAAGCGCGGCGCTTCGAGCGTCGGTTGGCCGGTCAGCAAGTCGCGCGCGTTCGCCTGCGCATACGACATAAATCGAGCCGCGCGAAAAAGTCCTGTGCCGCGACACGGTGATCGAACGATTCAGCGAGGGCCCGAAATTTTCCTGCAGCCCGGTGTCGGGAGCGATCTTGGCAAGTTCCTGCGGATTGGTCACCTACCTCACATGCTGGCCATGCGCGGCGGAAAGCACGGCAAACTCGTCGTCACCACCACCGGCAAATCGGCCGCTGCGAATTCGAATGCGTGCACTCGAAGCCGGTGGGCGACGGCTTCGTCGCACCGGGAGCACCAGAATTTCGCGGCGCTCTGTTTCGTCCATTCCTGGATGGCCGCATGACACTCACGGCAGAATTTCTGATTGCTACCGGCTACACCGGTGAAACCACCGAGACATTTGCTTTTCCCTCGGACGCGACCTGCCCCACGCCGATTGAGCGGCCGGTGGGTGTGCCGCTGAAGTCTACCTGGCGGTGAGCTGGGCGCATCATTTCAACAAGTAGGCCGTGCTTGGTTCGAGCGAGCTGTTTTTTGGCGCAGAATTCATGAGAGCGGACGGTGTGACTGTTCTGTCTCGATTTCATTTCAGCTGACCGACGCGCCGACGCGCTGGGCTGCGAAACCAACAGCGTGAACAATATAAATTATTTGATGAAACGGTTTGTATTGGCACGCATCCAACACAGTGTCGGCAATTGTTGCTCTCGAAGTGAAATGTGGCGAATGATTGCAGCCCATTCGCACCCCCACCTTCAACCCCTATGCCGCCGGAGGGAACGTATGCGTGACCTTAGGCCGGTACTTTGGCAGGAAGCTTTTATCAGGGCCGTGGACGAGCCGGACCGGGAAACATTGGCGCGGCTGATTCGTGAAGCGGAGTTCGCTATCGTTTTTCGGCGACAGCAGCTGGAAAATCCGGCGGACTACGGCAACGAAGTGCGCGCGATGAATCTGGCGACGCTGGCCATGGATGCAATCAAGTTTCAGAAATTGGGCGGCGAGAGGAACCTGACGTTGTTGCGAGATTGCTGTTCGTTTCAGAAATCCGCTTGACGACTTGCCAGCCGCGGTTTTCCACGACTTTTCAAATCCCCAAGCTCGCCCGGCTCTGCAGCGCGAATTCGTGAATCTGGCTTTAGCAGCGCTCTTCATCCATGACCGTTGTATGCATCCGCGCAATCACAAGTAAAGCACGGCGATGTGAGGACCGAGAGATGACATTGTCCGGGAAGGACGTGCTGCTGGTGGGGCAAAGTTTTCAAACACCCAACCGCCTGACGAACCGGTTGCGGCGCTGGGGATTCCGTTGCTACTTTGCCGGCAATATGCGGACGGCGCACGAGTTGTTGAGCTCGATGCGGGTGGATGTGGTGCTCAGCGACATGCATCTCTCAGACGGGACCGGCGTTGCGCTGCTGGGAATTTTGGCCGGTTTGGCGGTTACGGCGTTCCTTTGCTTGCCGGTCGAAACCAGTTGCTTCTGGTTGCCCGCAATTGACGCTGGAAAGAAATGCCTGGGATTGCCCGCGCTACGGCCCGCGGAATTTGCGAAAGTGCTGGAGGAAATGGCGCGACATTTGGGAAGTGCGGCGAAGGGCTGAGTTTTTCGCGGCGTGACGCGCTCGCGTCTGGATCGCCGCGCGCGTGCTGCGTTCGGCGCTAGGACCTGAAATCGATGGACCAGAAATGCGGAGCGGGGCGCAAGAATTCGAAGCCGACGATCGTGGTGCCGGCTTGGGTTTTTATTACGCGGGCGATGCGGCAAGGAAGCTCTTCGTTGGTCTGCGTATTGGCCAGCAAGAATTGCTGGGATGGAGCGACTTCGCGCGAGACCGAGAGCAGGCCGCCGCTGGCGCTGACGTTCAGCGTGACGGCGTGTTCGGCGAAGGGTTCATCGTGCGAGTGGCCGTAGATGAAGACCGGAAGAAATGCAGCGACACGATGACTGCGGCGCCTGTTCGAATTTGACACCGCGGGTGCGGGAGACGGCTCGCGATTGGCACGAACCCTTCCTGAAAAAAACAATTTGCGCCAGCCCATGAATTTCCTTTTTGCGAAAGCGTATATCGCGTATCCGCAAACTCGCGGAATTCTTCACTGGGCTGGTGTAAGTTTACACCAGGCGATGCGGGAACGGATGGCCCGCCCGCGCCCGTTGTTTCGCTTGCGTCAATGCATGGGCATGTTGGCGGATGACGAGCAACGGAGGCCCGGTTCGGGTAAGCTAACGTGCATGATGCGCGGCGAATGGGCGCGCGTGGAGCGGCGGCGATGACGGCAGCGGATTTTCGGCGGCTGGCGCTGGGTTTTCCGGAAGCGACCGAGGGCGCGCACATGGATCATCCAGATTTTCGCGTGGGCGGGAAAATATTCGCGACGCTGGGGTATCCGGACATGGGCGTCGGGATGGTGAAGCTGTTTCCGGACCAGCAGAAGGATTTCGTGCGCGCGGAGCCGAGGGTTTTTGCGCCGGTCAATGGATTGTGGGGACGGCGCGGGGCCACCTACGTGCGTTTGAAAGCTGCGCGGAAGCCGAGCGTGTGGCGGGCGATGGCGGCGGCTTGGCGCAATACGGCGCCGCGTAAACTCGTTGCGCAATACGATGGTAAGAAACCGAGCGGCGGCGCGCGACGCAATTGATTGTGCGCGCACCCGGGCTGGGTGATTTGCACGCCGATTCCGCGCACAATTTCTTGCGATGTTCGATCCGATGATCGCTCGCCCTTTTTCCTACCGACAACTCGGTGCGGCACTCGCGGCGGGCTTGGCGCTGCGGTTGTTCTTTATTTGGCGCTTTCCATTTTATTCCGGGGACACGAAATTTTACGAAGAGCTGGCGCGGAATTGGCTGGATCACGGCGTCTACGGACTGTATGTGCGCGGCGCGCTGACGGCTGTAGATATGCGCGTGCCGGGGTATCCCGCCTTTCTTGCCGCGATTTATTTTGCGATGGGGCGGAGCGCGCAGGTGGTAATGGCAGCGCAGGCGCTGCTGGATCTGGCGACCTGCGTGGTGGTGGCGTTGCTGGCGGCGCGGCTAGCGCCGGTTTCACGGCGCGCGATGGTAGGGACTGCGGCGTTGTGGATGGCGGCGCTCTGTCCTTTCACCGCAGATTACACGGCGGTGGTGCTTACGGAGGCGCTGGCGACCTTTTTTACGGCTGCGGCGGCGCTGGTGTTTGTTTATTTTGTGACGGAGCCGGGGTTGGATTTGCCGGCGCTTGGGGCGACCGGTTGGTCGGTGCGGGGAAAAGTGTTTTCGTTCGTCGGCTGGTTCTTGCTGCTGGGAATTATAGTGGGGATGGGAACCTTGGTGCGGCCGGAGACGCCTCTGGTTTTGGCCGCAGCGGGGATTGCGCTGTGCGTGCGCTGGTGGCGGCGGGCGGACTGGGCGAAGTTGATCCTGGCGACGTGCTGGATGTGCGTTGGGCTGCTGTTACCGCTAGCGCCGTGGGCGGCGCGGAATGCGCGCGCGTTAGGACGCGTGGAATTTCTGGGGCCGCGTTACGCGCAGACTTATGGAGATTTTATTCCGCTAGGTTATTTTGCCTGGACGCAGACGTGGATGACGCGATTTGGCCAAGCCTATCTGGTGACCTGGAAGCTGGGGAAGCAGCCGGTTGATATGGCGAGCGTGCCGGAGGTTGCATTTGATTCGCCTGGGGAGCGGGAGCGGGTGGCGGAGTTGCTTGCGCGATACAACCGCGATCTGAAGATGACGCCGGTGCTGGACCGCGAATTTGCGATTTTGGCGGCGCAGCGGACTGCGCGCAAGCCGCTGCGCACGTATGTTTTTGTGCCGGCGCAGCGGATTGTGGCGATGTGGCTGACGCCGCGCATCGAGTTGTTGCCTTATTCGGGGAAGCTGTGGCCGATGGGCGATCAATGGCGCGGGAATCCAGCGGATTTTGGATTTACGCTTGGATTTGGGGTCTTAAGCTTTTTGTATTTGGGGATGGCGGCGATTGGATCGAGGCGATGCTGGACGCAACTGGCAACGACATTCCTAATTTTGTTTGTAGCGCTACGGACGGTGGCGATGACGCAGCTGCAGACGGTTGAGCCGCGCTATGTGATTGAGTGTTTTCCAGTGATCGTGGCGCTCGGCGCGCTAGCGTGGGCGACGCCAGGGCAGAAGGGCGCGCCGGAGGATGACACGGTGCAAGCGGAGATGAAATCTGCAAGCGAGTCGTTGCCGTAGAGGGCGAACAGAGATCCTTGGGCTGCGCTCAGGACGACGACGAGCGGCAAGAGAGTTCGCAAGAAGACGGCGCGCCCTCGTCTTGCGTGCGCAGCCAGCAGCGGCTGCGCCACGCTTAGGATTTGTCGCGGGCGCCGACGGTCGCGGGTTCTTGTGGGTGAACGAAACTCGCGGCGGGCGACGCGGATGCTGAGACTGGCGGCGCGGCTGCTGTCGTTGCGGTTGCGGCGTCGGGCTGTGCGGGCGCTTCGATTTCCCAATCGCAGCCTTCCCTGATGCAAGTGCGGAAATTTCCTTGCTTGGTGCGCTTTTCGACGATGAAGGGCGCGCCGCATTTCGGGCACGGCTCGTTGAGCGGCTCGTGCGGCGTGGTGAAATCGCAATCGGGATAGCGGCTGCAGCCGTAAAAAATGCGGCCGGCACCGCGTCCGCGTGAAATTCCGCGGCGCACAAATTCGCCTTCATCGCACTTCGGGCATTTGATGCCGAGAGTGATGGGGCGCGTGTACTTGCACTTCGGATAATTGGTGCAGCCGACGAAATCGCCGAATCGGCCCTGGCGGCGCAGGAGCTGCGCGTCGTCGAGTGGGCATTTTTCGTCCAGGGGAACGTCGGGCTGGCGCGCGATGCGCGTGCCACTCACCAAGCGGCGTGTGGTTTTGCAATCCGGGTAGCCCTTGCACGCGAGAAACACGCCGAAACGTCCGCGCTTGATGACCATTTCCTTGCCGCAATTGTCGCAATATTCGATTTTGGCGACGCCGTCGGCTTCCGCGGGCAGCTCGGGCGAAAGATCCTTGATGTAATCGCAATCGGGGTAGCGATTGCAGCCGAGGAAAAATCCGTGGCGGGAAATGCGCTCCAGTAATTCTCCCTCGCCGCATTTCTCGCACTTCAGCCCGGTAGGGATGCCGGCTTTGTAAGACAGCATCTGCTCATCGGCTTTATCGAGATCCACCAAGAAGGGATCCCAGAATTCCTTCACGGCCTGGCGCCAGGGAAGTTTGCCTTCTTCGATCTCGTCGAGCTCTTCTTCCAGGCGCGCGGTGAAGCCCACGTCGAAAATATCTTCGAAGCTTTTCACCAGAAGGACGCTGACGCGCTCGCCCAGCATGGTGGGCGAAAAGCGGCCCTGATCTTTGGTGACGTATTCGCGCTCGACGATGGTGGAAATAATGGCGGCGTAGGTGGAGGGGCGGCCGATACCTTTTTCTTCGAGCTCTTTCACGAGCGTGGCGTCGTTGTAGCGTGGCGGCGGCTCGGTGAAATGCTGGTCGGGACGAATCTGATCGAGGCGCAAGGACTGGCCTTCGCGGACTTGCGGCAGTGTGCGGCCCTCGCCTTCGTCGTCCTTTTCGTCGTCTTCGCGATCGGCGCCTGCCACCGGGGTCTGGTAAACGCGCAGGTAGCCATCGAATTTCTGCACGGAGCCGGTGGCGCGGAAAGTGTAATCGCCGGCGGAAATGTCGATGGTGGTCTGATCGAAAATCGCGGGAAGCATTTGCGAGGCGACGAAACGCTGCCAGATCAGCTGGTAGAGCTTGAAGAGATCGTCTTCCAGGTACGGGCGGACATCCTCGGGCGCGCGCAGCACCTCGGTCGGGCGCACGGCCTCGTGAGCTTCCTGCGCGTCCTTCTTCGATTTGTAAAAATTCGGTTTCTCCGGCAGATAGCTGGCGCCGAAGCGTTCTGGAATCAAAGCGCGAACTTGATCGAGCGCGTCATTTGATACGCGGACGGAATCGGTGCGCATATAAGTGATCAGCGCGACCGAGCCTTCATTGCCCAGCTCGATGCCTTCATAGAGCTTTTGCGCCAGGGACATGGTGCGCTTGGCGGTAAAGCGCAAGCGATTGTAGGCAGCCTGTTGGAGCTTCGAGGTGGTGAACGGCGGAGGCGCATTGCGGCGCTTTTCTTTTTGCGCAACGGAGGCGACCTGCCAGTTGGCCTTCTGCACGGCGGCGACGACTTTGTCCGCAGCCTCCTGATTCAGAACTTCGATGTCCTCGCCCTTGAACTTGCTGAGCTTGGCTTCAAACAGCGGCGGTGTGCCGGAATCGAGCAGGGCATGGATGGTCCAGTACTCCTTGGGGAGGAAGGCGCGGATTTCCTGCTCGCGCTCGACGATCAGGCGCAAGGCCACGGTCTGCACGCGTCCGGCGGAAAGGCCGCGGCGGACTTTGTTCCAGAGCAGGGGAGAAACTTTGTAGCCGACGATGCGATCGAGCACGCGGCGCGCCTGCTGCGCGTCCACGAGATTTTCATTCACCTCGGAAGGATGCTCAAACGCAGCCTTGATGGCTTTCTGCGTGATTTCGTTGAACATCACGCGATAGATTTTCGGCGGCGCGCCGCTGCTCTTGGGAGGTTCCTTCTTCGCGGCGGGCTTGGGAGCCTTCTCCTCGCCCTGTTTTTCTTCGTGCACCACCAGATCGGCGTACTTTTTCGGCTTGCCCAGGATTTCCGCCAGGTGCGCGCAGATGGCTTCACCTTCGCGATCCGGGTCGCCCGCCAGGTATATGGCATCGGCTCCACGGGCGGCCTTCTGCAGATCGTGGATGACCTTAATCTTGCCGGGGATTACTTCGTAGGTTGGCTCGAAGATGTTCTGGGCCGTGACGACTACGGGCTTGACGACCTTCTTTTCAGGGGTGCCAGCCTTGGCCCTGCGCTTCTTCTTCTTTTTGCCGTTCTCCTGCCCGGGCAGCAGAATACCGATGGTTTTCTTGGGTAGGTCCATCACGTGGCCGTAGGAAGCCTTGACCAGGTAATTCCGGCCCAGATATTTGTTGATAGTTTTCGCCTTGGCAGGCGATTCGACGATTACCAGTGATCTTGCCATGCTATCGGTTATTCCCTCACGACCAGATTGGATGCTTCAGGCTATCTTGCGGACTTCTTATCATTATATACAAGCGTTTTTATGCGCCGCGGTTCTCTACTTCGGGGCGACGTTCCATCCTAGCTGCAATTGTACCGGCTGGTTACGACAGGACTTTGAGGAATTGCTTCCCTGGCAACTGACGTACCACGTCTTTGAACTCCAGATCAAATAGCGCGGCCAGAAGCTCGGAAGACGTCAGACCCGAAAGTTCGACCAGGTCGTCCACATCGCGCGATTCGTCCACGCCAAGCCGATGGTACAAAGTGCCCTCGGCTCGGGCCAAATCTTTCTCGACCAGGAGCGCGATTTCCTCGCTCGAGGCCGTTTCGACCGGCAAAAGCTCGGCGCGGATGGGTGATGGTAGCTCTTCGATCCCATCTTCCCAGCTTATGACAAGCGAACGTCGCAATCGGTGCCGCGCGCCCGACCGCTCGCGATTACCAGGCCTCGATCGGCGAGTTCCCTTGCCAGCTTCTCCGCCATTTGATTCCCGTAGGGGGTCGAACGACGCGAGCCGACGATGGAAACGATGGAAATCAGGTGACAATTCAGAAGGTCAATGTTTCAAAGAACTTACGGGATGGTCGGGGACCGTAAATCTTGCGAAGGCGTGCGGATACTGCGGCTCGTCCCAGGTCAGCAGGCGGATTCAAGCGGCTTGGGCCTGGGTCAGTTCTTTGGCGGCGTTCATGGGCTGGCGGGTATGGATTCCTTGCGCGACGGCCGCCGGCAAACGGTGGGACTGCAGATGGGTGAGCGAGGCGTTGAAAATGGCTTCGGGGCCATCGAAGTTACGGCGAGCGCGCGGTGGTGAGGCAGAACCTGTCAAGAAAACTATATGCGAATCCTCCTGAGAGCGGCGCGATTCATGCTCATACGGCCCCTCGTATAATTCGCGCGCCGGATTAGGTGCAGAAGCAGTGATTCTTGTAGACTCGGCGCTGCACGAACCAGCTGCAAAATGCGCAGGAGGCGTGCTTTGAAGACCACAATTTCTGTGCTGGCAATTCTTCTCGGATTTTCTTTAGCGGCTTTTTCCTGCGCGGCTCAAACCATTCAGGTGGATATCACGCCGGCGCACGCGACGAATCATTTCGCACCCAATCAAGCGCTGGGAGCGGGCGTCGACCGTATTGCGCAGGAGGCTATCGATAAGGACCTGGTGCAGCCTGCCTTGGACCGCGCGCTCAGTTCGGGCTGGCAGCCGGTAAGTTTTCGCCAGAATACGGAATTGGCGGTGGAGGCGTGGCACTGGAATCCGCAGGGAACCTGGAGCGATGCGAGCGGCAAAGGATATTTTACCGGCTCGGCGGATCCCACGGAATTTCTGCGCTATTCCTACGGCTACGCGCTGCCGCATCGCGGATTTACGCGCAATGATGGTACGGACAACTCCGGATTTTCGCGGCTGACCGATGGAGACGCCGCCAGCTACTGGAAAAGCAATCCTTATTTGACGCAGAAATTTACCGCTGAAAGCGATGCGCTGCATCCGCAATGGATTGTGGTGGACCTGGCGCAACTGCAGCAGATTTCGAGTATTCAGATTCAATGGGCCGAGCCGTACGCGCTGCGTTACGTCGTGCAATATTGGACGGGAGACGATCCGATCAAATCCGTCACCCGCGGCGTGTGGCAAACTTTTCCAGGCGGCGTGATTACGAATGGCCAAGGCGGTTCGGCTACCCTGCAGCTGAGCTCGACTCCCTTGCCGGTGCGTTTCTTGCGCATTTTGATGACGGAATCGTCGAACACCTGCGATTCGCATGGAGCGAGCGATCCGCGGAATTGCGTCGGCTATGCAATCTACGAGCTGTACATCGGGACAACCACGGCGGATGGAAAATTTCACGATGTGGTGCGGCACACCGCGGATCAGGAGCAGACCACGACCTACTGCTCTTCGGTCGATCCGTGGCACGAGCCTTCCGATTTGCGCTCGACGAAACAGGCGCAGGTGGGATTCGATTTATTTTTTACCAGCGGCGTGACGCGCGGACTGCCGGCCATGATTCCGGTGGCGCTGCTTTACGACACTCCGGACAACGCGGCCGCGGAGATGGCTTACCTGCAGAAACGCGGTTATCCCGTTTCGTATGTGGAGATGGGCGAAGAAGCGGACGGGCAATATATGCTGCCGGAAGATTATGCCGCGCTTTACGTGCAATGGGCGACGGCGCTGCATCGCTTCAATCCTGCGCTGAAGCTGGGCGGGCCTTCCTTTCAGGGCGTAAATCGGGACATTGAGGTTTGGCCGGATGCGAATGGCAATGTTTCCTGGACCGCGCGCTTCGTGAATTATCTGAGGCAGCACCAGCGGCTGGGCGATCTGGCTTTTTTTTCTTTCGAACATTATCCGTATGATCCGTGCCGGATTCCCTGGGGCAGTTTGTATGACGAGCCGGAGCTGGTGAATCACATCATGCAGGTGTGGCGGGAAGATGGCGTGCCGACGAATATTCCGATGTTTATCACGGAAGGAAACCTTTCATCGTCGGCGAGCGAGACGTACATGGACCTGTTCTCGGGGCTGTGGCTGGCGGATTATGTTGGCTCGTTCCTGAATGCGGGCGGCAGCGGGATGTACTACTTCCATTATTTGCCGCTGCAAATGGAGCACGGCTGCAATGATTCGCCCGGAACGTTTGCCATGTTCACAGTAGATGCGGATTACAAGATTCAGCAGCCGCTGGCGCAATTTTTTGTGGCGCAGCTGATTAATCTGGAGTGGGTACAGCCGGGAAGCACGGAGCATCGCATGTTTGCGGCGAAGGGCGATGTGGACGATGGCGCAGGTCATGCGCTGGTGACGGCCTATGCCTTGCTGCGTCCGGACGGGCAGTGGTCCTTGCTGGTCGTGAACCGCGACCAGCAGAATGCGCACTCGGTGCGGATTTCTTTTCGCGACGAGGCGGCGCAGGGCGCGAGTTCGTTTATCGGGCCGGTGCAAATTTCTACTTTCGGACGCGAGCAATATCACTGGCAGCCGGCCGAGACGCGGTTTATGGCGCACGATGAGCACGCGGCGGAGCGCCCGGTGGTAGTGAATACGAAAGGATTCGCCGATCCGGACGGGCCTATCAAACACTCTGACGAAGATGCGCGGAAGGATAGTTCGTTCGATTTGCCCGCTGCTTCCGTTAGCGTAATCCGCGGCAAGATTGCCACGCCCTAGGCTGGGAGCGATTTGAGATGTGCTGAATTGCGTACGGCGGAGGATTTCGTTTCGTTGACTTGCGCCGGTGCACCGCGATAAATTTTCATATTGCCCCAGCCTTTACCGCGCAGTTCTGATTACCCGCATGCTTGGAGTGCGAGGTTAGAATAGTTTCCGAAATCCCAGCCCGAAACGCACCGGTAGCGTGCGCGCGATCATCATTCTGAATATCGGGAATTCATAACTAGGGTCAACGATTTTCCAGTCAGAGAGGAGCAGGAACGCGATGATAAAGAAGAAAATCGAGAATCTTAAAAATGGCGCCCACGAGCTGCAGCCGGGCTCTGTCCTGCGCGTGGCATTTCTCAGCCTGTGGTGTTTGCTACTGGGGATGTTCGTGCGCGCCGGATTCGCGCACGCCGATGGCGCCGCATTCGATCTGGCCGGGCCGCCCGTGGAAATGCGCGTGACGCGCCAGGGCAAGACGTTGCCGATTTCGCGCACGGCCAATTTGCAGCCGGGCGACCGTTTGTGGATTCATCCCGATCTTCCCGATTCGCAATCTGTGCATTACCTGCTGGTGGTGGCGTTTTTGCGCGGGTCGACGAATCCGCCGCCGGAATCCTGGTTCACGCGCGTCGAAACCTGGAACAAGCAAGCGCGCGAAGAAGGAACCGTGGTAACCGTTCCGCAGGACGCGCAGCAGGCGTTGCTTTTTCTGGCGCCGGAGACGGGCGGCGACTTCAATACCTTGCGCGCTGCCGTGCGCGGGCGGCCGGGCGCATTTGTAAGGGCGTCGCAGGATTTGAACCAGGCCAGCTTGGATCGTTCGCGTCTGGAAGCGTATCTGGACGACGTGAAGGCAACTTCGGACGCCGATCCCGCGGAGATGAAGGAACGCGCGGTGTTGCTGGCGCGCACCCTGAACATTAAAGTGGATCAGCAATGTTTCGACAAGCCCACCGAGCAGCAGGCGCCGTGCCTGACGCAAAATAGCGAGCAGCTGATTTTGGATGACGGGCATAGCCAGTCCATGGTCACTGCGCTTACTTCCGGCCCGTCTTCGGATCTGATGGTGCAAGCCAGCGCGACGCCGATGGCGGGAACGGGATATTACAGCGCCTATGTGGGCGCGGTGATAGACATGGCGCGCATTTTGAACAGTCTGCATACCGCTGAATATCAATACATCCCGGCGCTGGCGCTGCCCAAAGACGACCGACTGAATCTGAAGCTGAATAATCCGCCATCGTTTCGCAATCCGAAGTCGGTGATCGTGGTGGGACTGCCGGCAGTGGAAGCGGCGCAACTGCCGCCGCTGCGGGCCCTGGATCCGAAGCAGGTTTTTTGTCTGGAGAAATCGCCGCTGGTGCTGCCGACGGAGGGCGCGCCGCTGGTTTTTTCGACGAGCATGGCGCATGACTTCACGCTGCACGTGGAAGACAAGGCGGGGAATCACCTGGATCTGCCGGCAAAAGCAGAGGCGGGACGGGGCGGCTTCGTGATTGACGCCCGCGACTTCGGCGCGGCGGCCGGAAAAATGGGCCCCGACGTTACGGGAACGCTGCGCGGGCGCTGGGGATTTGCGGACTTCGAGGGGCCGCGATTTCTTTTGCGGTCGGCGCACGCCCAGAAGTGGACCGTGCTGGCGGCGGACGCACAGGCGTTGATCGTGGGACGGGACGACGTGTTGCACCTGAATTCAGATTGCGCGCCGTGCGTGGAAAAGGTGACGGTGAAGGACCATGACGGCGTCGATTTGAAGGCGACCTGGAAAGCGACCAAGCCGGAAGAATTGGAAGTGATGGTTCCGCTGAAAGACAAGAGCGCCGGGGAAGTGACGCTGGCGATAAAACAATTCGGATTGAGCGCGGCGGACGAGCTGCCACTGCTTACTTATTCGGAAGCGGCGCATCTGGATCGCTTCACCATCAACGCGGGTGACAAACAGGGCGTGCTGGACGGAACGCGGCTGGATGAAGTTTCGAGTTTCGAATTGAACGGAGTGCATTTCGTTCCGGCGAAATTATCACGCGTGCAGCAAAAGGATGAGCTAGGGCTCGCCATTTCGGGTGCAGCGCCCGCCGCTAAGCTGGAACCTGACGAAACACTGGTAGCGCATGTGGGGTTGAAGGACGGGCGCGTCTTGGACCTGCAGACCACTGTGGAGGCGCCGCGGCCCAAGGTAACTTTGCTGAACAAGAGCGTGCAAGGCGGTCCCGCGCCGTCGGCGATACGGCTGGGAAATCAAGATGAGTTGCCTCTGGAGGGGCGCCTGCTGTTCTTCGTTAAGAGCGAAGTGCCGGAAAAATTTCCGCGCACGGAAAAGATCGAGATCGCTACCGCGGATAATGCTTTTAACGCGGTGCTGACGGTGGCGGACGGCAGCCTGGTGCTGCAAGATTCGCAGAGCGTGCTGGCGACGCTGGATCCATTGAAAAGTTTCGGGCCTTCGGCGTTTGGGCCGCTGCAATTTCGCGCAGTGAGCGCGGACAATACCAAGGGAGACTGGCAGCCGCTGGTGAATGTGGTCCGCTTGCCTGTGCTGAAGGAAATTCGTTGCCCGGATGCGCCGGACCAGCAGTGCAAATTGAGCGGGACAAATTTATTTCTGATTGATTCGGTGGCGTCGAGCGCACAGTTCACCAATTCGGTACCGGTGCCGGTGGGATATGCAGGCGGCACGCTGAGCGTGCCGCGGCCCAACGGAACGCTGCTGTATATCAAGTTGCGGGACGATCCTGCCACGGTGAGCAGCGTGGTGCTGCCGGTGTTGCCGGAGAATTAACGCGCACGCCGCAAGAAACGATTGCAGGCGCGCCAGTTGCGTTCGTTGCGGAAAAAGCGACTCCCCCGGGCCCATCGTCCCGCCGTTCGGGCGAACTGCTGCTAGAATGCGCGAGATGCGAAGCCTTCTGGCGCAATTACTTATTCCCCTTTTTGTTGTTGTAGCTGCGGCGATTTTCCTTGCTGCCGGCGTCAAGGATCCTCCGTTCTGGACCGTGCAGAGCAGCGGAATGGATACGAATCTGCGAGCTGTGAGCATCGCGGAGTTCACGGATTCCCGCCCCGCTCCCGCGCCGGTGGTTTGGGCTTCCGGGTCGAATGGCGTGATTTTGCAATCGAAGGATGTGGGCAAGACGTGGCAGCGGCTGCGCGTGCCGGGTGGCGAGACGCTGGATTTTCGCAGCATTCAGGCATTTGATGGGCGCAAGGCTTACGTGATGTCCATCGGGGACGCGGGCAATTCGCGGATCTACAAGACCAACGACGGCGGAGGAAATTGGTCATTGCAGTACGCGGACAAGCGCAAGGAGTTTTTCCTCGATGCACTGGTCTGCGTGTCGGAGATGGAATGTTTTGCTGTCGGCGACCCGATTGATGGAAAGTTCGTGATCTTGCACACCCGGGACGGGCAGAATTGGACGCAGCTCCCTACCGATCACATGCCCGCTGCTCTCGCCGACGAAGGCGCGTTCGCGGCTAGCGGAACTTGCCTGGCGGTTTTCGACCAGCGAGACATCTATTTCGTCACGGGCGGCCCCGCGGCGCGTTTATTTCATTCGAGCGATGCGGCCTACTCGTGGACGGTGAGCAGCACGCCGATTGCGAGCGGCAATGCTTCGTCGGGAATTTTTTCCATTGCCGTTCAGGATCAGGCTTTGATTATCGTGGGTGGCGACTACAAGGACGTCGGCAATCCGCACGACGTCGCAGCTTTCTCGGCGGACCAGGGCAAGACTTGGAGATTGGCGGAGCAGCAGCCGGGCGGATTTCGTTCGGCGGTGGCGCGCCTTGACGAAAGGATTCTGGTTGCTGTGGGCCCGAATGGAGAAGATGCCAGCGATGATGGCGGCGCGCACTGGAAACATACCGATTCTCTGAATCTGAACGCGGTCAACGTGTTCGGACACGATTACGTCTGGGCGGTGGGGCCAAACGGCACGATTGCGCGCTTGAAACCGCCGCGGCTGGCTACTCCTCACTAGCGAATTGAGCGGGCTGGCGAGGAGGTATCCTTCGGCCGGCTTCTGGCAATGGCGCAAGTCTCGGGATGATGATGCTCTGCGCATCGTCCGAGGGGCCGAGAGATTTTTCGCAATTCAGTTTTGGATCGAAGGACGCACATGAAAATCCCATCGAAGCTCGTTTTCCTGTTTATCGCCGCGCTCGGTTCTTTGTCCTTAGCGGGCGCGTCGCTAGGCCAGGCTGTCGATTCAGCCCATGGAATTGAAGGAGTGTGGGCCGGAGTGCTGACCGGGCAGTTGCGTTGGGTGTTGACGATTACCAGATCCGGCAGTGGCGAGCTGGGTGGGACGATCGAAAGCGTGGACCAGCACGCGGTTCTGGCGTTGAGCAACGTGACGCTGCGCGGAGATGCGGTGCGGTTTGAAGTACCGCGCCTGGGTGGCGTGTATGAGGGGAGGCTGAAGAAAAACGGGCGCGAGATTTCTGGGAGTTGGACGCAGACGGGCACAGCGGCCCAGGCACTTGATTTTATGCGCAGCGCGGAATCTGGCGAGGCTCCGGGCGGAACTGCAGACGGGACGGCGAACGAAACTTCCGCGTCGGCGCAGGCAGTTCCCAAGGCTGAGCACACGCCGAAGCCTCTGTTGCTGGGATTCAATGTCGTGATTCCCATTGCGCCGTCGGCGTTTAAGGCGGATGGGAAGTGGCATCTGGTCTACGAGCTGCAGATTGCGAATATGGACAGGTGGGAGTATGCGTTCACGCGCATCGAAGTGGTCTCTGCGGATGCGGCGCAGAAAACGCTGGCGACTTTCTCCGGCGCGGACCTGGACGGAATGTTTATTCACCCAGGGCTGCCCAACGCGGAAAAAGTTTCCAAACTCGCGGCGGGAGAATTTGGCGCGGTGTTTTTGTGGGTGACGTTCGATAAGCTTGAAGATATTCCTTCGGCGATCGCCGAGCGCATCAGCGCCAAGGTCGGCGACTACCCGGAGGCGCTTTCGATTGTGACGCCGCCGACGAGCGTTGAGAAAAATCCTGTGGTGGTGATCTCGTCGCCACTGGTGGGGGAGGACTGGGAGGCCGGTAATGGGCCGTCGAATACTTCGCTGCATCGCCGCGCGCTGATTCCCATCGATGGGCACGCGTATATTTCGCAGCGCCTCGCGATTGATTGGGTACAGGCGTATCCGGATGGCAAGACGTACAAGGGCGATCCCAGCGACAACAAGAATTATCGCGCCTACGGGGCGGAAATTCACGCGGTGGCGGATGGAGTGGTGACGCAGATGGGAGACGGCATTCCGCAGAATACGCCGGGAGCGAAATCGCTGGCGGTGCCGATCACGCTGGAGACGGTTGGCGGAAATCACGTGATCATGGAAATCGGCAACGGGCTGTTCGCGTTTTACGCGCATATGCAGCCTGGTTCGTTGCGCGTGAAAGTGGGAGACAAGGTGAGGCGCGGGCAGGTGCTGGGGCTGCTCGGCAACACGGGGAATTCTTCCGAGCCGCATCTGCACTTTCAAATCTGCAACGCCAATTCGGAATTGGGGTCAGAGGGTTTGCCGTACGCGTTCGTCTCGTTCGAGGTGCAGGGGAAAGCTGGCGTAGACAGCTTGTCCATGTTCCCAGGCGGCCCGGTGAAACATGAGATGGAGATCCCCACGGAAGACGAAATCGTGCGCTTTTCAGGCGGCGGAAAATAGAGCCGTGTTTCGGTTAGACCGCCGCGGAGAAGCACGCAAGCGAACGGGCGCGTCCCCGCCCGCGCAAGGCTACGCCTTGGGATCGCCAGCGATCAAGCGAAGCGCATCCGTGCGCAAAGCCGGCATTGCGGAGCCGCCGTAGCGTTTATGTTATATTGACTGTTCCTATGTTGCGAGCCGCTGCATGAGCAAACTTCGCATTTCGATTGTGGAATATTTGAATACGGCGCCGCTGGTTTGGGGGTTCACGGACGGGCCGCTGGCGGGGAAGTACGATTTGTCGTTTACCTGGCCCTCGCAGTGCGCCGAAGCATTGCGCACGGGCGCCGCCGATGTGGCGATCATCCCTTCGATCGAATACCAGCGCATGGAAAACGTGGTGGTGCTGCCGGGAATGGCGGTGGCGGCGCAGGGCGAAGTGCGCAGCATCCTGGTGGTATCGAAGAGGCCGATCCAGCGTGCCAAACGCTTTGCGCTCGACGCCAGTTCGCGCAGTTCGCAGGCGCTAGTGCGGATTTTGGCCGCGGAGCACTGGAACATCCAGCCGGAATTCGTGGAAACCGCGCCGGACCCTTCCGAAATGCTGAAGAATGCCGACGCGGCGCTGGTGATCGGCGATCCGGCGCTGCGCATCGCGCTAAAGATGGAAGCGCTCTCGCAGAAAGTTGCGAGCGGCGGCGATTGCTGCAAAGGCGACCCGGAAGATATGCCGGTGCCGGGATTTGAGACGATTTTTGTTTACGACGTGGCGTACCAGTGGAGTGAAATGACCGGCAAGCCCTGCGTGCTGGCGATTTGGGCGGGGCGGCGTGAGGCGATTACGCCGGAAGTGGTGGCGGATTTTCAGGCGTCGAAAGCGTATGGGCTGGAGCGCCTGCGCGAAATTTCCGAAGCCGCCGCAATCAAGCTGGACATGCCGCCGCGGGCGCTCGAGCGCTACCTCGCCGACAATATTCATTTTGGGCTGGAGCCGGAATATCTCGCTGGCCTGAATCTCTATTACGAAAAGGCCGCGGTCGCGGGACTGATTGCGCGCGCGCGAGCGCTGGAATTTGCGACTGCGCGAGCGGCGTCTGCGTCGTCGTCCACGGCTCGCCACGGAGCGTGACGGATTCGCGCGCGGGGCTGATCCTGTATAATTGGTCCGGGCGGGAATCAAAGGCAACTGCGCCCGCCTGAAGGCGGCCGCTACAAAGGCAAAACGGACCTGGGCACGTCGCGCCGAGTCCGTGCAGAAGACATGGGGATAACACAAGAAGACGCGCTGGAGCTTTTCAATTCCGATGACCTGATCGGCATCGGCATGGCCGCGAACCAAGTGCGCCGCGCGAAGACGGACCCGCGCGTGGCCACCTACCAGATTGACCGCAACATCAATTACACGAATTTCTGCACGGAATATTGCTCGTTCTGCGCTTTCTACCGCCCGCTGGGCGCCAAGGACGGCTACATCCTGCCGCTGGAATCCATTTACGAGAAAATCGAAGAGATGATCGAGCTGGGCGGCACGGGCGTGCTGATGCAGGGCGGGTTACATCCGGACCTGCGCATCGAGTTTTACGAAAACATGCTGCGCTCGATCAAGCAGAAGTTCCCGCTAATACATCTGCACTGTTTTTCCGCGCCGGAAATCGGCTGCATCGCGGAAGTTTCCGGTCTATCGGTGCGCGATACGATTGCGCGGTTGCGCGATGCGGGCCTGGATTCCATCCCTGGCGGCGGGGCGGAAATTCTGGACGATGAAATTCGCGCGAAAATTTCGCGCTTGAAGTGCCGGTCGGACGAATGGGTAAGCATGCACCGCGATGCGCACGCACTGGGCATGCGCACTACGGCTACGATGATGTTCGGCTGCGGCGAAGAATATCGCCACCGCGTGAATCACCTGGAAACCATCCGGCGGATTCAGGAAGATACGGGCGGGTTCACCGCATTCATTCCCTGGATTTTCGCGCCGGAAAATACGCCTCTGGGAAAGAAAATTCCCGAGGCCACCGCGTTTGATTATCTGAAGACGCTGGCGATCAGCCGTCTGTACCTCGACAATATCGATCACATTCAGTCCAGCTGGCTCACGCCGGGAATTAAAATCTGCCAGGTGGGTTTGCAATTCGGCGCGGACGATGTGGGCAGCATCTTGATTGAAGAAAACGTGGTGTACGCCGCCGGCGTACGCAACCGCACCAATGAAGCGGAGCTGCGCCGGATTATTTCCGGCGCCGGTTACATCCCCGCGCAACGCGACACCCTCTATCGCTCGTACTCACTGAAACCACAAGCAGTCTGCGCTTAGGCACGAGCGGATTCATCCTGCCTCGCGGTTGCAAATTTCTGTGAACCGTTACGCGCTGAGGATTGCGGCGGGTTCGGCAACCGTGGCGGGGAATTCCAGGCTGATGCTGGCGCCGAAGGGCTGTTTGTTGCTCAGGATGATTTCGCCGCCGGCTTCCTGAATTATGCCGTAACAGATGCTGAGGCCGAGGCCGGTGCCTTTGCCTACGGGCTTAGTGGTGAAGAATGGGTCGAAGGCTCGGTTCAGGTCGCTGAATCCGGGGCCGGAATCATCAAAGCGGATGAATATGCGGTCGCCCTGGCGCGTGACGGTTATCGCAATGGAGCGCTGCGCGCTTTCTTCCACGGCGTCAATCGCGTTATTCAGAATATTCAGCAGCACCTGCTTCAGTTCGTCTTCGCCGATGGCGATGCGCGGCAGTTGCGGTTCGATGTGCAGCTCCATGCGTATGCCGAGTTTGCGGATGTGAAATTCGCGCAGCTGGATTACGTCATGCAGCGCGACTTCGAAGTCAGCGGCGCGCGCGGCGGGATTATTCTGGCGCGCAAAGCGCAGCAAGCCGTCGACGATGCGCTTCATGCGGCGCGCTTCGGCGCCGAGTTTCTCCACGCGTTTCACGGCTTTTTGCCCTTCCACTTCCTCGCTCAGCAGGTCCGCATAGCCCAAGATGCCCGTGAGCGGATTATTCAATTCGTGCGCTACACCGGCCACTAATTGGCCCAGCGCCGCTAATTTCTCGGAACGCACCAGTTGGTGATGCAGGCGTGAATTTTCGATGGTCACCGCGAGGTCGGATGCCAGAACTTCCAGCTTCATGATTTCGGCGGTTTCGTTGCTTGCACTGTCTTCGCCGGTTTGCGCGGCGCTCAAGCACAGGCAGCCCAGGTGCGAGCCGCGCCAGGAAACCAGCGGGATGAGCACTTCGTGCTGCGACGTCGCGGCGGTGTGGAAACCGATGCCCTCTTCCGCCGATTGAATGCGGAAAGAATTATTGCCCAGCTGCGCGCCTTGCTTGCAGAGGTCCTTCACTTTCTCGATGGTCCAGGCTTTGCTGCGTTCTTCGAAGCGCAATTTTTCCGCCGCTGAAAATCCCGTGCAGCCGCCCAGGCGCAGGGAACGATCGTCGCGCGCGAGGAACAGCGCGGCGCGCGAGAAGCTGGTGGCTCCGGTTACTGCGGCGGTAATTTCTCCGCACAAGTCGGCCGGGTCGCTGCCGGCGAGCAGGCGCGAAGTGATTTGCGAAAGCTGCAGCAGCAGTCTGTTGGCGGCGCGCTCGCGTTCGTTGGCGCGTTCGATCACGCCGGACTTATCTTCGATCAGCGCGAGAATCATTCCAAATGCCACGAAAAATTTCGGCACGTTCCAGAGTTCCGGATTGAGCTGCAGCTTCGGTGCATAGGATGCGAACAGCGCGCCGGCAGGGAACACGGCGCCCCAGGCGAGGAATCCACCAGTGACGGTGATCACGCCCGGAGAACGCCGCGGAAAACGCTTCCAGTACAGCACGCCGCAAAGGCCGAAGGTGAGCGTGAGGATGGCATTGATGCCCAGGTCGGCGCCCCCGTGCAGCTGTGCGTTGATCGTCCAGATTCCGGTGATGGCCAGGAGCAGCGCGATGGCGACGGCGTAAGGCTTGGTGTGCGGAAGGCTGCGCAGTGCGAAAGCCGCGCCGCCGAAGAAAATCGTTGCCAGCGCCAGGGCCATCAGTGCGTACAGGTGCCAGTCGAAAACCGCCGCGACGGCATGAAACGCGGTGGGCACGGCGAGAACCGCGAGCATCTTGAGGCGGTTCTTGCGGTCTTCGACCGCCAGCGTCATGGAAACGACAAACACCACACCGGAAAGTTCCAGCGAGCCAATATCAATTGATTCCAGAATGTTTTCGAGCGTGCCGGTGTGCGTTTCGAAAGCCTGGATGAAGAAGTGCAGGAAAATCAGCGCCCAGGCGTATGTCCAGAGGCGAATTCGCGCCGAAGGCGCATGCTTGCGGAGCGATAGAAAAATCCCCACCAGAACGAAAAGAACGAGAATGGTGGGAAGCTTGTCGAGCACTGAATTCACTGGTTACCCCTGGCAGTAGCGAGGCTACGGGTTGCGGGGATGCGGAACAATAGAGCGTCAGTACCAGGGATGGGTACAGTTCCAGGTGCGGGAATTCCCGTTTTGCGACAGGTAAAGCTTATCGTTTCACTGAGATACGGATGTCAATCGTGACTTCGCTGCCTTCCGTCAGGTCCACCGGATCGGTGGGAACAAAGACGCCTTGGATGAACCGGGCGCGCAGTGTGTGTGCCGGATTGGTGCGCGGCGCTGGCACTTGTTGTTTGGGGCGCGTGGGCGCGGAGGCGATTTCGTTTCCCAGGCGCGATGGGCGGTCTTCGAATTTCGGGACGCCTGCGGAATCAAGCGCCACGTTCGCGAGCGCATCGGCGTCGCGATTCAGTTCACGGCGAACGTGCTCGATCGCGAAATATTGCAACTGGCGGCTGATTTTCGTGGCGCGTTCGTGCAGCGGCTTCAGGTCTGCGCTCTTCACCTTGTAGCGGCCTTGCATCTGGCGCACCAGGAGTTCGGAGTCGCTGCGCACGCGCAGGGCGGCAATATTGTGGCTGGCCGCGTAATCGAGCGCGGCGAGCAGCGCGAAATATTCGGCGACGTTGTTGGTTTCGCGCCCGATATTTTTCGCTAGCTCGAGGGCGATTTTTCCTTCGGGGTCACGTAGCACCACGGCATAGGATGCGGGGCCGGGATTGCCGCGGGAGGCGCCGTCGATATTCGCGACGTACACGCCGGCGGGAGGCGTCGGCGCGTGTGAGTCAGCGAATAAGCGCGCGCTGCCGGGCGGAGGGACTTTTCTGATGGGAGTCACGGGCGCGCCATGCATCGCGGGAGATTTTTCACGGGCCCGTTGCGCGCGTCGTGCTGGAGGGGCGTGGTCAATGTCGAATTAATTTTCACTGGGGGAGGGCGTGGACCCGGATGGATCACCGGCAGGTCCAGCGGCGGCCGCCGAAGCGGCGGGTTCCAGGTAGTAGAGGATGCGCGTGCAGGTCTCGCAGTGAAACATTTCGTGGCTGCTGGAGCGGCGCATCTCCTGAAACACGTGCGGGCGAATGCGCATGCCGCAGGCGCTGCACTTTTCGTCGCGTACTTCGGCGAGGGCGACGTTATCGTGTTTCTTCATGATGCGATCGTAGTGGTCCATCATGTCTTCGGGAATTTCGGACGAGGCGCGCGCGCGTTCGGTATTGCCTTCGGCTAATTCTTTTTCCGCGGCGGCCTTTTCCTTTTCGATTTCAGCGCGCTCGCCGCGAGCGGCTTCTTCCACTTCCTTCAGGGATTTTTCGGCGGTTTTGATTTTGCGGTCATATTCTTCGCCGGCCACCATTTGCTCGAGCAGGCGGTCTTCGGCTTTGGAGATTTCGTCCTCGGCGTTTTGCACTTCGTGCTGCAGCGCTTTGTACGCTTCGTTGGTTTTCACCTGGGAGGTTTGATCTTTGTATTTGCGCACCCGGTCTTTCCACTGCTCCACGTCCAACTCGTATTTCTTGCGGTCTTTTACGGTGGCGAGCTGCGCGGCTTTACTCTTGTCCAGTTCTGCTTTAGCGGCGGCGACGCGGCTGTCTACTTCCGCGGATTTTTTGGGCAGCGCCGCCAGGCGCGCCCGCACAATTTGCAGGCGCGTGTCGACGCTCTGCAGGTCGAGCAGATTCTGTAGGACCTTCAGCACTATGCGGCTATTTTAGCACACTGTTGATTGCTGCCCGGAACTGGCGCGCGCACAGAGCGCGGCAGCTTGGAGGACGAAGTGAACGGCCAGAGCCGCTTGCGAACTACAGATGGGCGCGCAAGAAGGTGATCGCGCGGCGCCAGGCTTGCGATTGGGCTGCAGCGTCGGCGCTGGGAGTGCCGCCGAAAGAAAATCGCGCACCGCGGAGATGTTTGTTACGCGAGTGGCGGGCGGTGACCGGAAGGTGGGGATAGCGCAGCATGTGGCCGGCGTGCGGGAAATGCAGATGTTCGGAAGCGTGGCTGCTGCCGTGGCGCTTGAGGCGCGCAACGATCGCTTCGCTCATTTCCGCGGCGGGCCACAGGTGGTCATCGCCGCCGGAAATCAGCAGCAGTGGGCCGCGAATATTTTCCACGGGGATCGCGGCGCGCTCGACTGCATCGCGATTGCGCAGTCCGGCGCGAAACAGATTGCGAAACATGACCGGACGCCGCAGCGCCAGCACCGGAAAGGCCGAGCGCCACATAAATCCACGCAGCGGCAGGGGCGCGAATGGCACGGGTTTTCCGCGCCACATCCAGCAGGGAATTAGCTCACCGCTGGCTTTGCCGCGGCCGCTGGCAGCCCACGCAACGCTGCTGGGGGCGTATGCGACGATCGCGCGAATCTGCTGCGGCAACGCCGCCCCCAGCAGCAACGCCAATTCCGCGCCGCGCGAGACAGCCAGAATTCCCGTGCGTTGCGGGTTAATTTCCGGCTGCGCGTGCAGCCAGCTGAGCGCGGTCTGGAAATATTCTAGCGGGATGCGATGCAGCCAGGTGGGCAGCGGCGCGATGCCGAAATATGCCAGCGCGAGAGTGGCGAAGCCGTGGCGCGAAAGAACGGCGGCTTTATCCAGGTCGAAGCCTCCGCCGGAGCCGCTCAGAACAATTACCACCGGATGCGGTCCGCGACCTGCAGGAATGAACAATCGCCCGACGGTTATTTCGCCAGCGGTAGCGCCAGTGCCCGCGCCTGTGTTTGCACCCTCGGCTTCGTTTGGGATCTTCCAATCGCGCGTCACCGTTCCCGGCGCGAGAAAATTTCGCACCAGGGAGGCGCGAGCGAGTACGCGGCCTTCCCGTACAGCTTTGAAATCCACGCGATCCGGTGAACTGCTGCTCCTGGCGAAGCTGGAATTGCCGTCGGCGCTCGCGCAAGCAGATTCCATGGACCAGAAAAGTCCCATCGGCGCAACGCCGCGATAGCTGCCGGCGAGAGACTCCTGCAGCGAAACATCCGCGACGCCAGATGAATCCGCGCGAAAACGAGCCTGCGAATTCCAGCGGCGCCCATTGCCATCTTCGGTCGCAGCATCAATGGAAATCAGCGACGCCGCAGCTAGGCCGTTCAAGCACACGCGCACATCTTCATCCACGAACGCGGAGTTGGGTGAAATCTCGAAATGGACACCCCTACCGGCCGGCGCAGCACTCAACGCGCCGAGAGCCCTCTTTGAATCGTCATAAATCATTTATAGCACAAGGCTTGCCGGGTCTCCGCCGAGCTCTGAGTCTTTTTCGCCCGCTCATCCGTAGTATGAATATGACGGGCAGCGCGACGGTCTACGGTGCGATGATACGCGGCATAACGGGTACGGGCCGCGACGGCGCAGCAACAAGCTACTGGGAGGGGCGGGTGGCTCTGGATAGCGACGTAGCGCAACTTCGGCGCGGCGATCTCGATGCGCTTTCGACGCTTCTGACGCGCTACCAGAATCGCCTCTATCGTTATCTGCTGCGCATGGTGCGCCAACCGGCCGAGGCCGAAGATTTGTTCCAGCAAACCTGGCTGCGCGTGGCCGAAAAAATTCAGCAGTATGATCCGCGGCGCAGTTTTGAGGCTTGGCTTTTTACGCTGGCGCGCAATCTGGCGATTGACCATTTGCGCCGCCTGCGTCCGGAAAGCCTGGACGAACCGATCGGCGACGCCGCACAAGGAGAAACCGCGGCGACGCGTTTGCCATCGCGGGAACGGCCGGCGATTGAAGGAATCCTGCAGCGCGAACGTTCGCAGCGGCTGGGCGTGGTACTGGAAATGCTCCCGGTGGTGCAGCGCGAAGTGCTGACTCTGCGTTTCGAGGAAGAAATGAAGATCGAAGAAATCGCCGAAGTGCTGGGCGCGCCGCTTTCCACGGTGAAGACGCGTTTGCGCCGCGCGCTGGAACGCCTGCGCGTAATTTTGGAAGCAAATTATCCCGGAGAGAGCTGGCAATGAACGATCACGACAAAATCCGGGCGTTGCTGCCGCTGGCTGCCGCGTGCGTGCTGGAGCCCGGCGAAGAAACGCAACTGCTGGATCATCTGCGGACTTGCGATTCGTGCGGCGTGGAGCTGGAAAAATGGAAGCTGCTGGCGGGTGGCCTGCGCCGTTTGCCGACGCCGCAGCCGCGCTCGATCGTGGTGGAGCGCGCGCGGGCGCTAGCGCAGATTCGGCTGACTGAGGAAATCGAGCACCGCTGGAATCGAACCGTGATTATCGGCCTGCTGGTGTTCGCGTGGATTTTGACGCTGCTGAGCTGGCCGCTGGTGCGTTTGTTCACCGGCGGCGTGCTGGGAATGCTGGACCCAAGATTCAACCACACCTGGATTGTGTTCGGCGCGTTTACGACGATCGTATGGCTGGCAGGTGGCGCGGCGGCAGTGCTGCTTTCCTTGCAGCAGCGGCGCGAAAGGAGATTGGCATGAGCCGATTCAAACAGGAATTGAGAGTGATTCCGCGCGCGTTGCGGATTATCGTGGCATTCGTCTTACTCGGGCTGTCCTCAGCTTTCACTCTGTTCGTGATGTTTTCACACGATCCAGGTCTCGCGCACACTCCGGGAGCGGCAAAGCTTCTGATGATTGTGGGTGTGGGAATCGTGCCGGCGATCTGGCTGCTGCTGATCGGCTACGTGTACTCCGATGCGAAGCGCCGCGGCATGCGCTACGTGATGTGGACTCTGCTGGCGATTTTTATTCCCAACGCGATCGGGATCATTCTCTATTTCATCTTGCGCGATCCGCTGATGAAGCCTTGCCCCGGCTGTTCGCAGGTTCTGAAGTCGGGATACACGTTCTGCCCGCACTGCGGAACTTCGCTGCTGCCCACCTGCCCGAATTGCGGCCGCGGCGTGGAATTGGGCTGGGCGAATTGCCCGGCGTGCGGAACGAAGTTGCCGTCGCCATCACCGCCCGCCGCATAAGGCAGCAAACCGGGTTCGGCCTTAGCAGCGGTCCCGCGGCTGCGGGCCGATCGCTGCCGTGCCGGGCCGCCGCTACAAAACCTCTGCGTTTTCGCTTCCCCTGATATCCAAGTAGAATGTCTGCGAATTGTGAGGAGGCTTGCGATGCCTTATGTACAGGTGACCTGGGTTGCCGGTCGCACTGCGGAGCAGAAACGCATATTGGCGGAGCGCATCACGCTGGCGTTGATCGAAGACGGGCGCGCCAAGCGTGAAAATATTCAAGTGACGTTCGTGGATTTGCCGCCGACGGATTACGCCGAGGCGGGCGTGACGGTCGCGGACCAAAAGCGGACGCCGTAGCGCGAATTGACGCGCGATGTTGCGCGCCGGCGTGCGCCGGTAAAGCTTGGGTGCGCGTCCCCCCAATCGTCCCGCCCTGCCTCGGTTGCATGCGATCCACCGGCGCTTACTTACACCGGAGGATGCATTTCGCGCCGCACCAGCACGGCGTCAATCCAATAACCGATACCGACGCAAATGGGAATCACGCCGAACACTGCCGCTTGCGCTGCGTCCGATTCGTAACGCGCCAGCAGCAGGAACGTGATCAGGTATCCCAGGCCCCCGGCGGTGAGCAGGATGGCTGCCTTGCGCGAACGCGCGTGCGGCGGTAGTTCATCGGCCATCGGCACGGAAACACCCTTGGCGATGGCGGCCAGGCGTTCCTCCGTGCGCAATTTTCGCACGCGATACCAGGTGTAAATCGCGGCCAGCGGAACCGAGAATGCAAACACAACGGCGACCAGACCGATAGGCTCCATTTTATTTTTCCTCGCTCGCATTCAATGTCTGTTTTCAGCTTCCACTAAAGATACGCATGGCGCCGCGCAGATGTTCCGCGTGAAGAATTCAGGAGGGGGGAGACTGCCGGCGGGAATCGGGGGCGCGCTTTATGGCGCCGCTCGCACTTCCATGGATTCGTCTACCTCAAGGTCGGTGCAGCCTGGAGTGGTCGCCGCGGGGCAGTGCGCGATGGCGCGAAATGTCTGGTCCCCGGTTTCTACCGAATAGGTGTATCCATTGTGGCTGGCGCTCTTCATGATCAGTGCTTCGCTGGAAATGAGCTCATCCAGGGAAGCATAGGTGCCGTGTTCGGCCGAATATGCCCGCTCGGCCGTGGCGATGCCCAGCAAATCATTTTTCACGCCGACGATGTCGATGACTTGCGCAGGAGTCGCACTTCCCGCAACTCGCAGGCTCGCAAAATAATACTTGTATAACAGTCCTGCGAAGAGTGCGACGACTAGAAGACCGGCCAAGCTTCTCATCATTCACCTCGGGCACCTCGGGGCGCCTCGATTATTTACGCGAAAATCAGCTTACCTGGACGCAAAGTCGGCCGCAACCTCATGTAATCTTTTTGTCACTACAAGCGCCCGATATCACTTGTGACTTCCGCTTCATAGATGACACCCTTTCGCCACGACGCGCGTCTAACTGGGGTGCGCGAAGAAGTGCGAGTGGACGCCTCGAGATGCCCGGGACCCTTCAGGCCGCCTGAATGACAGCAAGCGCCACACGATGGAATGGGAAACATCAGGGTCGACGCTAAACCACCGGGTCAACGCGAAATGGCTAGACCGCGGGTTTGACTCCCGTGCGCGGGGTCGTTGATACTAGCCTTTCGCTGCCGGCCAGCCAGGGTTCGCGGTAAATTCCCTCAAGGGGAGCAATCGAGAATGAAGATTCGGCACGTTTTCCGTGTGAGCGTTCGATCGCTCTCCGCGCTGGCAATCTGCGCCACGCTGTCGAGCGCGCCCCTCGTTGCACAGGAAAATGCAACGCAGGAAAACACCCCGCAGGTCCGCCCGCCAAAGCTGAACTACACCACGCACACTCTGCCCAATGGCTTGCAACTGATCTTGCTGGAAGATCACGAAGTGCCCATCATCAATCTGCAGGTCTGGTATCACGTGGGCGGGAAAGACGAGCGGGCCGGCCGCACCGGCTTCGCGCACCTTTTCGAGCACTTGATGTTCAAGGGCTCGGCGCACGTGCCCGCCGAGGAGCATTCCCGCATCATCGAAGCCGTGGGGGGGTTCGACAACGCCGAGACGGGCGACGACACCACGAATTTTTTCGAGACGTTCCCCAGCAATTATCTGGAACGCGTGTTGTGGCTCGAGGCCGACCGCATGGGCAGCCTCAACGTCAGCGACGAAAATTTTAAATCCGAGCGCGAAGTGGTGAAGGAAGAACGCCGCGTGCGCATCGAGAACCAGCCTTACGGATATCTGCAGGAAGATTTGCGGGCTGCCGCGTTCACCGTGCACGGTTACCATCACACGCCCATCGGCAGCATGGAAGATCTGGACAAGGCGACGATTCAGGACGTGCGCGATTTTTTCAACACTTTCTACAAGCCGAATAACGCGACGCTGGTGATTGTTGGGGATTTTGATTCGGCCCAGGCGCTGGCGTGGACCAACAAATATTTCGACGGCATTCCCGCTTCGGCGAAACCGATTCCGCGATTGCATAATCCGGAGCCGCCGCAGACTGCCGAGCGCGTGGCGAAGAAATCTTATTCCAATACGCCGCTTCCTGCCGTGGTGATCGGTTACAAAATTCCCGCGCGCTATTCTCCGGATGCCTATCCTCTGGACCTGGCTTCGAATATTTTGGCGGGAGGCGAGAGCAGCCGCTTGTACCAGACGCTCGTGTACAAGGAACAGATCGCGGTGCAGGCTGCCGGGTTTGGCGCTTTCTCCGAGGATCCCAATCTTTTCTGGGCCTACGCCATCATGAATCAGGGGCACACTGCGGAAGAGGGCGAAAAATCTTTGGTGGGCGTGCTGGACGGATTGAAAACCGCGCCGGTGGAAGCGGGCGAACTGGAAAAAGCCAAGAATCAGGAGATTGCCGGGTACGTGCTGGGCCGCGATACGGATGAACAAAAGGCGGTGGCGCTGGCGTCTGCTGCGGTCATCGGAAAAGATCCCGGCCTTGCGAATACGGAGCTGGATCACTACCTCACTGCTTCTGCCGCGGACGTACAGCGCGTGGCGAAAGATTATTTTCAATCCGCGCATGCGACGGTGCTGATCGTCACGCCGGCGGCGCCCGGCGCGCCCGGTCAACCATGACGCCAAGCGCTATGCGAAAGACAATTTCAGGAGTAACGATGAAGCGGGTTATCAGCCGGTCACTTTCTCTGATTGCAGCCAGCCTATTGGCGGCGGGCGCAGCGCTGTTCTCGCCAAAGGCGATCGCGCGGCCGCAAGCAGGGGCGCCGCCGGTGTCGCGCAGCGAAACGGAACCCTCTTCGTCACAGGGACCGCAGAAAGCTTCCGGCATCGTGCCTCCGGGCGTAAAACTCGCGCCGGAAATGCCTGCGCCGGGCGCGCCGCGGCCATTTGAATTTCCTAAGGCAGCGGTGAAGACTCTGCCCAACGGCTTGCGCGTTTTCGTCGTCACCGATCATCGCGAACCGGCCGTCGCTGCGCGCCTGGTGATTCTTTCCGCCGGTAGCATTCAGGACCCGGCGGGGATGCCGGGCGTCGCGGGAATGACGGCTGGCCTGCTGACGCAGGGAACCGCCAAGCGTTCGGCCAAGGAAATTGCCGAGGCGATTGATTTTGTGGGCGGGACCTTGGATGCCAAGGCCGGACGCGACGCGACGACTGTGACGCTCGACGTGGTGAAAAAAGACTTGAGCGTGGGAATGGATCTACTGTCCGATGTTGTGCTGCATCCGGCATTTCGCACAGAAGAACTTGACCGCCAGCGCCAGCAACTGCTTTCCGATCTGGAAGTGCAGTACTCCGACCCGAATTATCTAGCGACGCTGGCGTTTGCGCGCACGTTGTACGGCTCATCACCTTACGGGATGCCGGAACAGGGAACGCCGGCCACGGTGAAGAAGTTGCAGCGCGAAGATTTCGTGAAATTTCACGACGCGAACTACGCGCCGAATCAAGCGTTGCTCGGTTTCGCAGGAGACATCACGCCGGAAGACGCCTTCGCCATCGCGGAAAAATATTTCGGGGGTTGGCCGAAAGTTGACGCAACCGCCGCCGCCCCGCCGCAAGCGCCTGCCGCCGCGACGGCCAGCCGTGTCTGGCTGATTGACAAGCCCGACGCCGTGCAAACGCAGATCCGTGTCGGTAGAATCGCCATTCGCCGCGCCGATCCGGATTTTCTGCCTCTGGACGTGACCAATCATATTTTCGGCGGCAGCTACAACAGCCGCTTGAATACCGAAGTGCGCATCAAGAAGGGACTTACCTACGGAGCTTCGTCCGCTTTTACTCCGCATCGCTTCACCGGGTCGCTCGCGGTGGAGACATACACGCGCACCGAAGCCACCGTGGACGCGACCAAGCTGGTGATGGATCTGCTGATCGGAATGTCGCAAGGGAAAATTTCGCAGAAGGAATTGGATTTCGCGCGCGATTATTTGGCGGGCGTCTATCCGATCGAATCGGAAACCGCCGAGCAAGTTGCCGACCGCGTGCTTACCGTAGCCGCGTTCGACCTGCCCGCAGATTACAATCAGACCTATCCCGAAAAAATCCGCGCCACTTCGCTGCAACAAGTGCAAGCCACGGCGCGAAAATATTTCACCACCGGCGACCTGGATATCGTGCTGGTCGGCAACGTCAGCGCATTTCGCGACGCGCTGAAAAAAGAATTTGCCGACGCGGAGATCACCGAAATTCCCTTCGGTCAAGTGGACGTGCTTTCGCCGACGCTGCGCGCGCCTAGGCAAACCGCCGCTTCCGTTGCGGCTCCTGCAGCCACGCCGGAATCGCTCGAGCAGGGCAAGCAGGTCTTGCTGGCCGCCGCGCAGGCTGCCGGGGGAGATGCGCTGCGGTCCGTCGCGACCTTGGGTTTCAGCGAGAACGGGACTCTACACAATCCACAGGGCGACCGGCAACTCGCTGTAACTTGGCAAGTGTCCTACCCGAACCGTTCGTACGGCGAAGTGAGCTTGGGCCCGACGACGATCGTGCAAGTGTGCGACGGGACTTCATCCTGGCTGAAATTTCCAGACGGGATTCGCGACACCACGGGCATGATCTCCGAATTCAAGCGCGGCATCACCCTGTTTGGCGGCGGTTGGGGACTCTATCAGCAGGCGCTCGCCGGAAACATCGCGGGGCAAGCGATCGGCGAAGAGGAAATCGCCGGCAAGAAGGTGCTGGGCGTCGCGATCGCTGGCGCGTTCGGCGCAATAAAACTTTATTTCGATCCGACCACTCATTTGCTAGCCGCGGCGCGCTATCAGTCCGCCTCGGACCATGGCGCAAGCGACAACGAGCAGCATTGGAGCGACTACCGCGACGTGGAAGGCCGCCAGTTCGCATTCACCACGGACACCTATCGCGACGGCGTACAATTGTTCGAATCCACCGTGCAGGCGGTACAGATAAATCCTGCAGTGGATGAAGCGCTATTTGCGAAGCCAGCAGCGTCAGCGCCAGCCGCAGCGCCTGCTCCGGTTCCAACCCCAGCGCCTGCTCCCGCGCCCGCGCCCGCGCCGAAATGATGCAGCACCGCTCACTTCACCGTCAAAATCACCTTGCCGATATTCTTCCGCGCATGAATGTATTTGTGCGCGGACGCGGCATCGCCCAGCGGAAACGTCTTGCCGATCACCGGCTTCACTTTTCCGGCGGTGTACATCTTGAAAATTTCGTCAAGCTCTCCGCGCAGCAGCGAACCGCGCGCGGGCATGCGTCCCAGATTCACGCCGATAATCGAAATATTCCGCGCCATCAGCTTCAGCGGATGAAATCGCGGCGTCTGCAGCAAAGCCCGCAGCCCACGAACCGCATTTTTCTTTCCGTCCGCGCCTGCAGCTGCGGAAAAGCCGTACACCACCAGGCGGCCGGTCGGCCCCAGGCATTTGTAGCTGTCGGCGAAAGATTTTCCGCCGATCGCGTCCATCACCATTTCAATTCCATCGGGCGCGAATTTCTGCACCACGTCCACAAAATTGTTTTTCTCATAATCGATCGCGTGGTCCACGCCGATCTTGCGCAAGTATTCCTGTTTCGTGGGGCCGGCCGTGCCGTAAATTTCCAAGCCGCGCGCCCGCGCCAGTTGCACCGCCGCGATGCCCACGCCGCCCGCCGCGCCGTGAATCAGGATGCGGTCGCCGGACTGCAGATTGCCCATCGCGAACATCGAATGATACGCGGTGAGGTAGTTCACGGGGATTGCGGCCGCGTCATCGAAGGGCATGCCCGCCGGCAGGCGATACACGCGCCCCGCCGGCACGGCCACCCACTCGGCGTAGGCGTTGAATTGGGGGAGCGCCGTTACGGCATCGCCGACATGCAAAGGCTCGCCGTCGCTGGCCTTGCCTCCCTCGGCCACTTTTTCCACCACTCCGGAAACTTCGAATCCCGGCACAAACGGCGGCTTCGGCGTGCCAGGATAAATGCCCATGCGTTGCAGCAGGTCGGCAAAATTCACGCCCACGGCCTTCACGCGAACCACCACCTCGCCGGGCTTGGGCTGCGGGTCCGGGACTTCGCGCGATTCAAAAACTTCCGGAGGCCCGTACCTCTTTACCACCATCGCACGCATCTAAATCTCCTTCTGCCGAATGCAGCTCTATTACCGATGAACCTATCACAACCTTACTTGCAGATGCTGCACCGCTACCCCGGGCTCCAGCTGCACCAGGCTTTTCACTTTGGATTCAAAGGCATCCTATCTTAAACTGTTAGACTTTGCGCAACGATGAAAACCACACATAGACCACGAGTCCTCGTTACAGGCATCACGATTCTCACGATTCTAGCCGCCGCCTTGGCCGCACTGGCCGCCGCGAAACCGACGCAGGCGCCCACGCCCGCGGTACTCACGGCCATGCAGGACGAGCTCGACCGCTCCATGGCCGCCATGTCCAAGGGCGATCCGGCGGACTACTTCATCAGTTACACCGTCGCGGACCGCGAATATTCCGAAGTGTCCGGTTCCAACGGGGCCCTGCTCAGCAGCGGAGAGACGCGCGCGCGTTGGCTGGAGGTGCAGACACGCGTCGGCACCTATCAACTGGACGACACGCACAAGCTCGCCGACCGCCAGCCCAGCTGGACCAGCCCCGGCATGACCGTTACCGTGGACGACGACATTCCGGTGCTGCGCCGTGAAATCTGGCGCGAGACCGACCGGCAATACCGCGCGGCCACGCAGGCGCTCATCAAAGTAAAAACCAGCCAGGAAGTGCAAGTGCAAACCGCCGAAGGCAGCGCGCCGGATTTTTCGCGCGAAGCGCCGCACACTTCCATCGGCACGCGCGCGGAAATTAAAGTGGACCGCAAGCCTTGGGAAGAGCGCATGCGGAAATATACCGCGGCGTTCAGCAAATCGCCCGAAGTGCTGAATTCCATCGCCACTTTCACTGCGCTGGGCATGAATCAATATCAAGTGAATACCGAAGGCACCAAGCTTGCTTTCGGCCAGGTCCATTACCGGCTCGAACTCTACGTGCAAAGCAAAGCGCCCGACGGCATGGACATCAACCGCTACGCCAATTTCGATTGGCTGGATCCCAAGGACGCTCCGTCCGACAAAATCGTCTTCGATCGCATTCAAATCATGATCCAGGAGACGGAAGCGCTCGATAAGGCTCCGCTGGTGGATCCTTACGCCGGCCCCGCGCTGCTTACGGGACGCGCCGCCGCCGTTTTCTTCCACGAAGTTTTCGGTCACCGCGCGGAAGGATTCCGCCAGAAGGACATCAACGAGGGCCAGACGTTCACCAGCAAAGTCGGCGAGCAGATTTTGCCGTCTTTCATTTCCATCAAGGACGACCCCACGGAAGCGGCGCTCGGCGGCCAAATGCTGCTGGGGAATTATGCGTTTGACGACGAAGGCGTTCCGGCCGAAGACGTGCAGCTGGTGGATCACGGCGTGCTGAAAACTTTTCTGATGTCGCGTTCGCCGCTGGTCACGATTCCGCAATCGAATGGACACGGCCGCCGCCAGTTGGGTTACGTCCCCGTGGCTCGGCAGGGAAATCTGATCGTTTCCAGTTCGCACACCGTGACGAACGACGAACTTCGCCAGCAGCTCATCGCCCTCGTGAAGCAGCAGGGCAAACCCTTCGGTCTGCTGATCGACGACATTGCGGGCGGCTTCACCTTCACCGGCCGGCAGCAGCCGCAGGCGTTTCAAGTTTTGCCGCTGGTGGTTTACAAAGTTTTTCCCGATGGTCGGCCCGACCAACTGGTGCGCGGCGTGGATATCGTCGGCACGCCGCTCGTATCGTTGACGAAAATCGTCGCCACCGGAGACACGCCGGATATTTTCAACGGCTACTGCGGCGCGGAGTCGGGTTCCGTGCCGGTTTCCGCCGTCGCGCCCGCGATCTTGATTTCTGAAATGGAAGTGCAGAAGAAAGAAACTTCCACCGACAAGCCGCCGATCCTGCCGCCGCCGGCACATGATCCGCAAGCAAAGGGGCAAGCCCAGTGAGGACCTTCGCAACAATTGCATTGCTCGCGGCCTGCGCGCTGCCGTTTTCCGCCGCCGCTACCACAAACACGAAAAATATCGCGCCCGCCGTGCCCGTGTCGTTGGCGGCGCCCAGGTCTGAGCCTGGGTCCGCCGCGCCGTTGCAGGCGGCCGTGCCGGAGTCCGAAAGCGACAAAACGCTGCACGCCATGCACGACGAAATGGAACGCGCGCGTACGCGTCTGCAGCTACCCGGCGTGGAAAAACCCTTCTACCTGGAATACCGTTTGATGGATCTGGACGTGCGCGCCGTCACTTCCACTTTCGGTGCCCTGATTTCCACGTCCACCACGCGCAATCGCTTCATGAGCGTCGACGTGCGCGTGGGCGATTATCATTTGGACAGCTCGAACTTCATCAGCGAAGACGGCTTCCAGGGCTTCCTCGGTTCCACCGGCGAAGTGGGTATCGATCGCGATTACAATTCGCTGCGCCAGGATTTGTGGCTCGCCACCGACCAGGCTTACAAGCAAGCCGTCACGCAAATGTCGCTGAAGCAATCTTTCCTGCGCAGCCTCACCAAGCCGCCTGAAATCGACGATTTTTCGCAGGCCGCGCCGCTGGTCAAACTTGATGCGCACGCCGAGCCCGACTGGACGTCGCGGAACTGGGAAGAAGAATCGCGCGCAGCGTCGGCGGCGCTGACGAATTTCCCGCAACTCAGCGGCGCGCGCGTGAACTACTACATGATTTACGTCACCTACTATCTGATGAACAGCGAAGGCACTACCATTCGCAGTTCGCGCAGCCTGGCAGCCATCGAAGCGGCTCTAGACACCACCGCGGACGACGGCATGTCTCTGCACGATTATTACGCCGTCTACGTCGCCAAGCCCGCGGAACTGCCCGATCCCGCCGCCGTGGGCGCTTCGCTCGCGCAGACCGGCACAGAATTGATGACCATGCGGCAAAGCCCGCTGATGCAGGACTTCACCGGCCCGGTGCTTTTCGATTCCCCTGCCGCCGCCTCGCTGCTCGCGCAGGCTCTGGCGTCTTCGCTGTCCGGCGCGCGTCCGCCGCTTTCGACGATGCCGGCTTTCGACGAAATCATGGAGCGCATGGGCGGGCGCAGCGAATGGTCCGGCCGCGTGAATTCGCGCGTGCTTCCTGTGAACGTGTCGCTGGTGGACGATCCCACGCTGAAAGAATTCAACGGCCGGCCGCTGCTGGGAAATTACGAAATTGATGACGAAGGCGTCAAAGCGCAGCGTGTGCAAATTGTTGAAAATGGCTCGTTGAAAAATTTGTTGATGTCGCGGCGTCCCGGCCCCGATTTTTCTACTTCCAATGGCCACGGGCGCTCGGCGACGCTTTCCGATCCCCTGCCGCTCGCCAGCAATCTGTTCCTGCAGGCCACTGGCGGGCTGAACTCCGCCGACCTGAAAAAGAAATTTCTCGATGCTTGCCGCGACGACGGCCACGAATGGTGCCTGGAAGTGAAGCGCATGGATAATCCCGCGCTCTCCTCGATTCGCCAGGAAGATTTCAGCGACTTTCTTGGAGGCATTGCCGGCGGCGTGGCCAGCGGCGAACGTATTCCACTGGTGGTGTATCGCGTGTACGTTTCCGACGGCCGTGAAGAAATGGTTCGAGGCGGACACATCGAAGGCCTGCAACTGCGCGCCATTCGCAACATTCTGGGCATTGGCGATGATGAAGCTGTATTCCCCTACATGCAGAATACCCAGGGCGGATTCGCGGGAACCGCGCTGGGCGCCTTCGGCTCAGCCAACGGCGGCATCCCCAGCACCGTAGTCACTCCGTCGCTGCTGCTCGACGAAATCGAATTCCGCGGCTTCCACGGCGAACCCCGCCGCCTGCCGCTGGTCCCAGCTCCGCCCCTGAAGTGAGCGCTCCTGTAGCGCCGGCATCCCGCCGGCTCGGCTTCGTTGGCTTGCTTCCGCACGCCCGACCGTCGCTCGATCTGTCGCCCGCCTTGTGTCTGGCGCCGTCAGCCGTTCCAGTTCACAAGTTTGTGCCGCTGACAACCCGTCCGCAACAGTAGCTGCCGCCACAAACTGGTTGGCCGGAGTATACTTGCGCGGACAAATGGCTCTCACCTCCGGCACGAAACTCGGTCCGTACCAAATTGAATCGCTCCTCGGCGCTGGCGGCATGGGAGAAGTGTATCGAGCGCGCGACACGCGCCTGGACCGCACCGTCGCCATCAAAATTCTCACGCAAGGCTTAGCGGACACGCCCGAAGTTCGCCAGCGATTTGAGCGTGAGGCGCGCGCCGTTTCCAGCCTCAGCCATCCGCACATCTGCGTGCTCTACGACGTCGGCCATCAGGACGGCATCGAGTATCTGGTGATGGAATATCTCGAGGGCGAGACGCTGGCAGCGCGAATTGCCAAGGGGCCGCTCACAACCTCCGAGCTGTTGCGCTTCGCCTCGCAAATTGCCGACGCTCTCGACAAAGCCCACCGGCAGGGAATTGTCCATCGCGACCTGAAACCCGCGAACGTAATGCTGACGAAGACCGGCGCGAAACTGCTCGATTTCGGTTTGGCGAAGGACGAGGAAATTTTGCAAGGCGATCCCGGCGCTTCCCCGACCATGAGCCGACCGCTTACCGTGCAAGGAACGATTCTCGGCACCATGCAATACATGTCGCCGGAACAACTGGAAGGCAAGCCAGCCGACGCGCGCAGCGATATTTTTTCCTTTGGCGCCATCCTTTATGAGATGGCCACCGGCCGCAAGGCTTTCGAAGCCAACAGCCATGCCAGCTTGATCGCGGCAATCTTGAAAGAAGAGCCGCGGCCCATGCGCGAATTGCAGCCGCTGACGCCGCCGGCGCTCGAGCACATCGTGAAAGCGTGCGTGCTGAAAGACCCAGACGAACGACCGCAAAGCGCACACGACCTGAAGTTGCAACTCGATTGGATTCGCGAATCGAGCGGGATTTCGCAATCGCAGTTGACGCAAACAGGGCCGGCGGTCGGAGGATCCCCAGCACGGCGCAATATCACGAGCATCGTCCTGGCTACCGCGGTGTGCACGCTTCTGGTCGCGGGTGCGCTCGCTTACTACTTCAGGCCTCAGGCTGCTCCGGCAGAGCGTCTGGAATTCTCCATCCCCCTGCGGGAAGAAATGAGCCATATGGCGCTTTCGGCCGATGGGCGAATGCTGGCGTTCGTCTCACCGGATCCGGTTTCTGGTGCCAATAAAGTGAGCGTGCAGCGGGTCGGTTCTTCTGGAACATCTGTGCTGCCGGGCACCGAAGACGCCAGTTATCCGTTCTGGTCGCCGGATGATGCTTATGTAGGATTTTTTGCCGATGGCAAACTGAAAAAAGTTGGGCTTTCGGGCGGAACTCCGCAAGTCCTGGCCACCGCCACCAGCGGCCGCGGTGGCGCCTGGGGAAGCCGCGGCGTGATTGTCTTCTCACCGCAGGCGGCCGGGTGGTTGTGGAAAATCAATGCGGATGGCAGCAATCTCACTGCGCTCACTGAAAAGATATTCGACGGCACGAAAATTGTTTCGCACCGCTGGCCCGTCTTTTTGCGCGACGGCGAACATTTTCTGTTCATGACTCTGACTTTCTCGAATACCGAGGACACCTACAAGGGGATCTACCTGGGTTCACTCGCGGGCGACTCAAAGATAGTGGCGCCTTTGGGCCGCTCGAACCCGGGCTACGCGAACGGTTACTTGTTTTACCTGGACGACAAAAAATCGCTGCGCGCGACTCTGCTGGACACCTCGAAGGGCACGGTGGCTGCCGATTCCCTGGTCGTCGCCGATGAGGTCGGCTACCAGCCGTCCATTTTCTGGGGCGCGTTTTCCGTGGCGGAGAACGGAACCATCGTGTACAACCCGAATGTGGGAGCCGCGCTCTCGGTCTTCACCTGGTATGACCGCGCCGGCAAAGAACTGGGCACCGTGGGCGAAATCGGGGTTCTTTCCAATCCCGCGTTGTCTCCCGACGATAGCCGGCTGGCCATGGACCTCGCGGACACCAAGGCGAACAACGTCAATATTTGGTTGCATGACATCCAGCGTGGCACCAATTCGCGCTTTACGTTCGATTCCGCTGAAGATGTCGGAGGTGTTTGGTCGCGCGACGGTTCCTTGATCGCCTACCGCTCTTTGCAATCGAACGATACAAATGTCTTTGTCAAACAGGCATTAGGTTTGCAGCCCGCCAAAGCAATTATCTCTCTCAGAGAAAGTACTCGCGCAACCGACGATCTCAATCCCAACTCCTGGTCACTCGATGACCAGGAACTCCTCTGCACTTTGCAGCCCGGCGCGGGAGGATCCCAGCTGGTGCTGCTTTCCGCATCGGGCAATAAAATGACGCCGTTTCTTACCTCCCAGGCCAGCGAGTCCAACGGCATGATTTCTCCGGATGGCAAGTGGGTGGCCTATGCGTCGAATGAATCGGGAGACTGGGAAATCTATGTGACTACTTTTCCCACCGCCGCGGGGAAGTGGCAGGTGTCCCGTGGCGGCGGCACCGAACCGCGCTGGCGCGGCGACGGCAAGGAGATTTTCTATATCGGAGCAGGGAGCACGTTGACAGCGGTGCCGGTCAGCAGCGCGGGAACTTTCGCAGCCGGCAATCCCACGCCACTGTTCCGCACGCAGCTGCGCGCGCAGGTTTCTTCCACCGATCAGTTCTCCTACGACGTAACCAGAGACGGCCAGCGATTCCTGGTGAATCGCTACGCCAAGCCTGCGCAAGTCGCCCCGTTGCACATCATCCTGAACGCCACCGCAGCCGTGCCGAAGTAAACGTCACAACACAGATTCCAATCCAGGGAGAGGGCGCAATGACGAAGAAATCCAAAAAGCAAACGGCAACGCGCAGAGGTTCACGTCCGGCCGGTGCCGAGCAACGGCTGAATGAACTTGGCATCACGCTCCCCGTACCGCCTGAGCCATTCGGCGTTTATGCAGAGGCGGTGCAAACTGGCAATCTGCTTTTTCTCACCGGGATGCTTCCCACGGAAGGCCGCGCGGCAAAATTTATTGGGCGCGTGGGAGCGGAGCTGGACGTGCAAGCGGGACGCCAAGCCGCTCATCTGGCGGCGCTCAACGGCCTGGCTGTCGCGCGTAAGTATTTGGGATCGCTCGACAAAGTGACGCGGGTCGTGCGCCTCGGCGTTTCGGTGGCCACTGCGGGAAATTTCCGCGAGCAGCCGAAAGTCGCCGACGGCGCTTCGCAGTTGCTGCAAGACGTCTTCGGAAAAGAAAAGAACCCCAGCCGCATGGTCTATGGCGTCGCCAATCTCCCGCTCGGCACCCCGATCGAGCTCGAACTCATTTTCGAGGTCGTCGCGTAACACACCGAACCAGTAGCATCGCAGTGCCCGGCGGGTCGCATCATCCTGATGTGCGGTTACCGCTGCAGGCACCGGAAATTAATCATTCCGATGTGTGGTTCTGCAGGATGGGATGCCGGTCACGGCAATCGGAGTGCCTTGTTGCAGTGGGCAGGCTCTCCAGTGACCTGGGACGGATCTGCAGTTCGGCGCGGCTCGTCTTTTCCGGCAGCGGTGCGTGGTGCCTGAAGTAACGGCGGTAGGCGCTCGGGGTCATCTGCCGAATACGGCGGAACTGCCTGTTAAAGTTGGCGAGGTTCGAGAGACCGACTTCGTACGCGATCATGCTGACCGGCATGTCGGTTTCGGCCAAACGCATACAGGCGCGCCCAATTCGAAGCTTGCAGAGGTATTCGCTGACGCTGTCGCCCGTGTGTTTTACAAAAAGGCGGTGTAACGATCTCGCGGACATATTCCCGACACTGCAGAGCGCGTCAATCCGTATCGGCTCTTGGAACTGCCGGTGAAGATGTTGCAGCACGCGCGTAAATTGCGCAGGCTCGCTGTCCGCGGCGGACGGAACGGTCATCGCGGTTTTCGAGAGATGGACGGCGTTCACGTCGGCGAGCGTCACCAGCAGATCGAGCGTAGCGTGAAGGCGGGACTGCGGGGATTCTGAGAGGATCTGCTCGAGACGGCCCAGAACGCGTTTGGCGGTCGCCCGCGGAAATTCCAGGCCTGTCGAAGCGTCTCGCAGCAAGCGCCGCACGGCCGCATATTCCGGACATACTTGTGCGAGCCGCAGCGCCCACTGCCCCGAAAACCAAATAACGATCGCGGTATGCGGTTCGTTTTGATCGAGGGTCGCGGTCGAGGCCCAGGTGTGCGGCATGTCGGAAGGCACGAGCACCAGATCCGGTGAGCGGTATTTTCCGATGTGATCACCGATGAACCGCCAACCTTTGCTGTTCAACGTCAATGTAAGCTCGTATTCCGGATGGTGGTGCCACTCGAAGGGGATCTCCGCCACGCGTCTGTGATAGACGCGCACCGAGCAGCCTTTCGCAAACGTAACCGATTCAAACTGAGGCTTCATAGCGTCGTCCAATAGCGTCCAATGGATGCTGGCCGAATAGTATCAGTAGTTGGCCGTTCTGCATCAAGCGACAATTCCGGGCTTTGCTAGATTCGGCGTCGCGGTGTCTGGGTCGAGCCCTCGCCGCCAGATCGAGTTCTACCAGGAGCAAAATTTCATGAAACTCGAAATCGCAGACCTGCCGAAGCTTGTGCGCGACACAAAAAAATCCCTGCGCGCAGCGCTCCCGGACTATGCCGCGGCTTTTCAGAAGGTCGAGTCCGAGATGCGTCGCCGCGTCGCCGCGATCGTCAAGGAACGAGAGTCGGGCCAAGCAGTTGTCCCGATCGTGCACTATTCTGATATTGAAGGCGGCAGCGTACCCGCTGAGATGATCGCGAAGATCAAGCAGCGCGGGGCGTGCGTCATCCGCGAGACGTTCGCTCCGTCGCAGGCAAATGCATGGAACGAGGAAGTCACTGAGTATGTTGAAGAAAACGATCTCGACGCCAAGCTAGCCCATGCAGCGGAAGACAAATACTTCGGAACCTTGGCGTCGGCGAAACCGCAGATTTACGGAATCTATTGGTCGCGCCCCCAGGTGCGGGCTCGCCAAGCCGAATCACTCACTCGCGTCCGCGTCTTTATGAATAACCTGTGGAAAGCGGAAAGTGAAGGACGGCGACATTTCAATCCGAACGAGGTGCCCGCCTACGCCGATCGTATTCGGCGCCGGCCACCCGGCTCCGCATCGTTGGGCCTATCCCCGCACGTTGATGGAGGCTCGGTGGAGCGTTGGCTTGATGAAAATTTTCGCAGAGTGTATCGCCGCGTCTTTTCCGGCGACGTGCAACAGTACGACGCGTTCGATGCCGCCTTCCGCCCCGAGGTTCGTGAGGTTCCGTCGCCTGCTGTTTGCTCGATGTTCCGGACGTTTCAGGGATGGACTGCGTTGACTCGCCAAGGAAAGGGAGACGGCACGTTGCAACTGATTCCGATCGCCGAGTCGATGGTGTACATCTTGCTGCGCGCGCTGCAGGACGATGTCGGCGAAGACGATCTGTGCGGAGCCCAGCCGGGCCGCGCGCTCTCCGTGAATCCGCAGTTTCACAGTTTGTTGATCGAAGCGCTTTCCTCAATTCCATTGATGCAACCCGGCGATGCCGTTTTCTGGCATTGCGACGTGGTGCACGCAGTGGAAAACGAACATCGTGGATCGGGCTACAGCAACGTGATGTATATCGCTTCGGCGCCCGGTTGCGCCAAAAATTCGGCTTACCTGCCGCAGCAAGCGCAGGCGTTTCTCGCGGGAAAAACTCCACCGGACTTCGCGCCGGATGATTTTGAAGTCGATTTTGTCGGGCGCGGAACAGTTGCAGATTTGACCGAACTGGGGCGTTCGCAGCTGGGAATCACGGAGGCGCTCGCCAAGGGGACTCAGGTTGGCCGCTCTGCCTGATCCTGAAAAACAATCGCTCGGCAAGCCCAGACTGTTTTCGCCAGGCAACACGCTGCCCTTTGTTCTGGTGACGACGTTATTTCTGCTATGGGGCATCCCGAGCAACTTGAACGACGTGCTCATCAAGCAGTTCATGAAATCTTTTGAGATGAACCGTTTCCAAGCTGGGCTCATTCAATCGGCTTTTTATCTGGGCTATTTTCTGTTGGCCTTGCCGGCCGCGCTGGTCATGCGCAAATACGGCTACAAGACTGGTCTGGTGATCGGGTTGCTGCTCTTCGGCGCGGGCGCGCTGCTTTTCTGGCCTGCTGCCGTCGTGCAGCGTTATGGATTCTTTTTGTTTGCGCTGTTCGTCATCGCCGGTGGCTTGTCTTTTCTGGAAACCGGCGCGAACCCCTTCATCTCGGTCTTGGGAGATCCCAGAACATCGGAGCAGCGCCTGAATCTGGCGCAAGCTTTCAATCCTTTGGGCTGCATCGCCGGAGTCGTCGTGGGCACGATCTTCATCTTCTCGGGGGTCGAATTGAATCCGGAGCAGGTTGCTGAGCTGAAAACTGGCGGGGAATATCAAGCCTACCTGCAGCACGAAACACTGCGCGTGGTCACGCCTTACCTGGTGCTCGGCTGCATTGTTTTTTTCTTTGCCGTGGTGATCATGCGCACAAAGTTTCCCAAGATCGCTGAGGAGTCCATCTCGGCCGGTGACGCTCCCAAGGGAAGCTTTCGCGGGCTGCTCAAGTACCCGCACTTTGTGCAGGGCGTACTGGCACAGTTTTTTTACATCGGAGCTCAGGTGGGCACCTGGAGCTACTTCATCACCTACGTGCAGGACTACACGCACCTTCCTGAGAAAGACGCGGGGTACTTCCTGACAGGCACGTTGGTCGTCTTCACCGTAGGCCGATTCTTGGCGACCTATCTGATGAAGTTCATCGAGCCCAGCAAGCTGATGGGATTCTATAGCCTCATCAACATCGCCTTGGTGGCGATCGGAGTGCTTCTACCGGGATGGGTCGGGCTGTGGGCGATCTTCCTGACGAGTTTTTTCATGTCGCTCATGTTTCCCACGATTTTTGCGCTGGGACTCAAGGGGTTGGGACCTAACACCAAGATCGGCGGGTCGCTGATCGTGATGGCCGTTATCGGTGGCGCTATCTTCACACCGGTCATGGGACGGATTTTCGAGGCGACGCACAGCATGGCCACCGCCATGATCGTTCCGCTGCTCTGTTATTTATTCATAACCTACTACGCTTTCGTCGGCTCGAAATCTTGCTTCACCAAACCCGCACGCGTAAGCGCTAACTACTGATCGGGGGGTGGCGAGGCTTCCCAGGTGTGAGCCAGAAATCGAGATGAAGCCATAGGTCTATAGGCGTGACACAACCCACGAATAAAATTCGAGGGCTTCTGATGCTACGCAGCGTTACCGCACTGCGTTAGCGCATCAACGCCCAGTCCGAGCGCACGTTGCAAAATCACTTGAGCCAACACAACGTCTCGCAACAGCGATCCTAGCTCTGCGCAAATCGCCGCATCGTGATCTGCAGAAAGGCATGGTTCGATGCGCGGCCAAATCAGGGCCACAGCGTATAATCCCCCGATGGCTTCTGACGCGCTCGAACGCGCTACCCGTGAGAAAAATCTGGCGGCGCTGGCCTCGGTGGGCTCGGCCGTTCTACTGGTCTCGCTGAAGATATTTCTGGTGGTGCGCACGGGCAGCTTGGGGGTTTTGTCGGAAGCGCTGCATTCCATCCTGGACCTGGTGGCCGCGGTGATCACGTTTCTTTCCGTGCGTGTCGCGGATAAGCCCGCCGACGCGGACCACCTGTACGGCCACGGCAAGGTGGAAAGTTTTTCCGCGTTCGTCGAGACTGCGCTGCTGCTGTTCACCGCTGTGTACATCATCTGGGAAGCTTTTCAACGTCTGCTCTTCCACAGCGCGCACATGCGTCCCAGCTTGCAGGCAATCTTAATCCTGGTGTTGTGCATGGGCATTGATTTCGTCCGCGCGCGTGGCTTGAACCGCGTTGCGAAGAAATATCCCAGCGAAGCGTTGGAAGCAGACGCGCTGCATTTTTCCACCGACGTGTGGAGCACCTTCGTTGTCATTCTGGGCATTACCGGCGCGTGGCTCGGCGCGCGTTACGGGATTGCCTGGCTGGATATGCTGGACGCCGTCGCGGCGCTGGGGGTCGCAGGGGTGATTATCTGGATCGGTTCGCAGCTGGGCAAACGCACCGCCGACGCGCTGCTGGACGTCGCTCCACACGGGCTGCGCGAACGCATCGAAACCGCCGTGGACAAGACCGAAGGCGTGCTGCAGTCCGAACGTGTGCGCGTGCGGCGCGCTGGACAGCGCTATTTCGTGGACGTGACCATCAGCGTGCCGCGTACCGCTAGCCTGGAACAAGCGCACGCCGCCAGCAACGCTGTGGAAAAACGCATCGCGCAGATTGTGCCGGCGGACGTGGTGGTGCATGTCGAGCCGCGCGCCAAGACCGACGAAAATCTCTTCGAAACCATCCGCGCCATCGCCCAGCGTCGCGGCCTCGCCGTCCACGAACTTTCCGCGCACCAGTTCGACCACCGGCTTTTTATTGAGTTACATCTGGAAGTGGACGAAGGTGCCAGCCTGCGCGAAGCGCATCGCCGCGCCTCCGAACTGGAGGAAGACATACTGAAGGAAACCGATCCGCGCGCGCTGGTGAACATTCACATCGAGCCGCTGGGCGTTAAAATAGGCGGCGGCGAGGAGATGAAGGAACTTTCGCGCACCGTGCAGGAATTTCTGAATTCACTGCAGTCGGAGTATCACGAGCTCACAGACTGCCATGAAGTGCACGTGCGCAGTGTGGATCATAAGATTTTGGTTTCCTGCCACTGCGCCATGGACGGAAGTCTGCCGATCACCGAAGTCCACGACATCACGGCCGCGCTGGAAGACCGCGTGAAAGAACGCTTCCCCCAAATTTTCCGCCTGACAATTCATCCCGAGCCGGTCGAAGAAAGCTAGCGCAGCGACAGCTGGGTCGTTTTCGGCGACGGGTCGCTTTGTGCGCGTCTGCGGCGAATCAACACGATTACAATGGCGGAGGCCCACAAAACACTGGTTAGCCCCATTTTCATCCCGCCGGGTTGAAAGGCGATGAATGCGCCGAGAGCTGCCAGAGACGCTGCGATTCCAATCGCGATCGAGTTCACGGCCCGCTTCCTCTTGCTGAATGGCGTAGGTGCCAAGCGATATCCCATCTGTCCTTCCAGCAACCAGCCGATGCAGTACCATTGCAGAAAGCCGGCGAGCACGAAAATCACCGTGCCGACGTTTGCAATCTGTCTGCCATAAATCGGATAGGCGTCAGCGAGATGTGACCCCGCAAGGAGCACAGGAGCCGCGGCCACGGTGGCGGGCAAATACATTGCTCCCACGATTTCCGCAGCCAGTGGCGGCGAGACAAAATCCACTTCTCCCCATCCGACGCCATCTTCACTTGTGTCTCTATCGCGTGCAGCAAGCCAGCTCGGGACAAGTAACAGCAGCGCAGCGACGGCAAAACTCGCAATCGGAAAAATGTATCGGAATGGTATCCGTCGCATGGTGTAGCAAGCAGCCTCTGGCACCTATTAGACACCGAACCAATGGTCGGCGGTTCCTAGGTTCTCATTGCGAAAGCGCCTGCGCAGAACCTCGAGACGTAAAAACTTGCGCGGCGAGTGCGATAACCGCGGGAAAACACTCCAGCACGTAGCGCGGTTCGGGCGTCTCCACAAATTTCACGAAAAATAGCGTGCGCACGACGCAGAACAAAATCAGCAGCGCCCAACCGGGCCGCCGCCGCGCCAGCCACGCACCGGCCAGCGCCAGCGCAAGATAAATGATGTTCACCACGCTCAGCCCCAGCGTAATCAGAAAATCCGGCCGGTCGTCCTGCCACTCTTCGCGCAGCGGCCACAAGTGCCCCGAGGAAGGCAGCAACTCGACACGCGGCGTGAACCACAACGTCAAGGTGCGCAGCAGCGGAACTTGCACGTAGGTGCGCAGCGGATGCCGCTCGGTGCGCTCGCGCCCGATCTCGCGGAATTCCTGGTCCAGCGGCGGATCAATCGTCAGCGCTTCGTTATATTCATCGAGCAAGTCCGCCACGCGCTCTTTTTCGTCCTGCGAATCGAAGGCGTAGGCCGGAAGCTCGCCAATCACGATCTCTTCCTCGTTCACTTTCCACTGCGTCAGGTACACATCGCGAAAACGCCACATCCAGGTGTTCGTCCAAGCCGTAAATCCCAGCGGAGTGTATTCGCCCGGCAATTCGCTATAGCGGGGCGCAAGGAATTGCACGTCGTGCAGCGTGCGCCAATTGCGCGCGGCCCAGGGGACAAGCGGAATCAGCAGGCCCAGTGCCATCAGCAGCACCGCGCGCACCAGCTTCATCCAATCCCCCGGCCGCCACCATTTCGCCAGCAGCACCAATCCAGCCGCAAACAGTACCAACGGAGTTTCCGGCCGCACCAGCGTGCCAAATCCCACGATGATTCCAGCGAGCAGCCACGGATTGGCGAGAAACGCCGTAGCCGGCGCTACGGAAGCGCCGGCAGCATCCGTCTGCAACAACACCAGAATCCCGAGCGCCGTCAGAAAGATCACTAACGTCTCAGTAAGCACTACGGCCGTGTAATTCGCCGTGAACGGGCACAGCGCCGCGAGCCACAAACCCGCCAGCGCCACGCGCCGCCTCGAACTTTCGGGCGCCAGCCGCGCCGCAATCAATGCGATCACGAAGCACGTGGCCAGGTCCACCCCGACCTGCGCCAGCATCGCAGCGCGCGGCGATTGCCCCGCCACCGCGAACACCGCTGCCAGAAACGCCGGATATCCCGGAACGCGCATGTCCACGGGCGTCAGTTGCCCATGCACCGCAAACCCGTATACCCGGTTCTTCAGCCAATTCCACGCCAACTCGATGTAAAATGGAGCGTCGCCTGTATCCGTGACCGGAAATTTCAGTACCAGATACACCCGCAGTGCCAGTCCAGCACATACCGCCGCGGCTAGGTTTGCGCGCATCTTATTGGTGGGAGTCATTGACACCGTCTCAAGGGACAGCTAGCTTGGATTGTCTGAATGCCTGAACGCAAGCCAATTTTCTACGATCAGGAACGCCGCCGCTGGCGCCGCACGCGCCGCGTGCTGGAAATTACAGGCGGGCTTTTCACGCTCATCCTGGTCGTTTTCGTGGTCAACGTTTTTCGCAAGCCGGAATTGCCGGACATTCTTTCCGCGGCCACGCACTGGAATATTCACGCCCTGCCCGCGAAACTTAGGCCCAAGCCTGTGACGCGAGGCCGCAAACGCAAAGTCGCCGCGCTCGGCAAGCTGCCACAGAATTACGATCCGCTGCGCGCCGCGTTTTACGTGGCCGACGATCCCACCAGCCTGGCTTCGTTGAAGCTGCATTACCACGATATTGATTTGCTGATCCCCGAAGCGCTGCACGCCTCTTCGGCGGACGGCCGTCTGGATATCGAGCAGGACCCCAAGCTTTTGTCGTGGATGCAGACGGGCACGATCGAGCTGCCGATCATGTCCATGGTCAACAACTACGACGGGAAAACCTGGGTCACCAAAGAAATGGCGGAAATGCTCGCGAATCCGGCGGCCCGCGAACGCTTATCGAAGTCGCTTGCGGATTTTGCCAGCGCGCAGCACCAATCCGGCATCGTGGTGGATTTCGAGTTGGTGCCGCAAAGCAGCCAGCCCGACTTCGCGCGCTTTATTCATGATCTGGCTGTGGCCATGCACGCCACGAACTTGAAGCTGATGGTCGCGCTGCCTGCCGCGGATTGGAGCTATGACTACAAATATCTGGCGGCGCAGGCCGACGCTGTCATTCTGATGAATTACGACTTGCACTATCCGACATCGGACGCAGGGCCCATCGCGCCGCAGGACTGGTTCGAACGCAACATCGACAACATCGTGAAGATCGTGCCCGCGGAAAAAATCGTGATGGGCATCGCGAACTACGGCTACGATTGGCCGGCGAAATCCAAAAAAGTTCCGCACCCCATCGCGCAGGCGATGACTTTCCAGCAGGGAATTATCACCGCGGTCGAATCGGAATCAGACGTGACTTTCGATCCCGACTCGCTGAACCCGCACTACTCCTACGAAGACGAGCAGAACCAGGTGCACAGCGTCTGGATGCTCGACGGCGTCACCGCTTACAACGAATTGCGCGCTGCCGAGCGCGCGGGCGTGCGCGGCACAGCCCTGTGGCGCCTGGGCATGGAGGATCCCTCGATCTGGTCCGTCTGGGACGCCACGCATTCCACCGACGCGATCCGCGCCAAACTCGAGGAAGTTCCGCCAGGCTACGATTTGATTTTGGAAGGCGCGGGCGATATCTGGCGCATCACTGCGACGCCGCAGAGCGGCCGCCGCACTTTCGATTACGATGCCGTCAGCGACGTGTTCGATGACGAGTCCTACCAGAGTTATCCGCTTTCCTGGCGCATCGAGCAGATGGGCGCGGCGCCGCATAAAGTGGCGCTGACGTTCGACGACGGTCCGGACCCGCAGTGGACGCCGAAAATTCTCGACATTCTCCAGCAGAAACATGCATCCGCGACATTTTTCGCCATCGGCGAATCCGCGAACCAGGACCCGCAACTGGTGAAGCGCGCCTACCAGCAGGGCAATGAAATCGGCAATCACACTTTCACGCATCCGGACTTCGAGACCATTTCAAAATCGCAACTGCAGATCGAATTGAATCTGACGGAGCTGCTGATCGAAAGCAATCTGGGAGTGAAAACCCTGCTTTTCCGTCCGCCGTACGGCATCGACCATCAGCCGGAAACCGCCAGCGAAATTCAGATGCTGCCGATTCCGCAGGCAATGGGTTACATCATCGTTGGCGCGCAGATTGACCCGCACGATTGGGGCGAGCCGAACGGCGGAGCGCCGCCAGCGACGGCCGTGATCGTGCAACGCGTGCTGCACGATGCCACGCTTGGCCACGGCAACATTATCCTCATGCACGATGGCGGCGGGAACCGCGCCAACACTGCGGCGGCGCTGCCGCAAATCATCGACGGGCTGCGCGCGCAAGGCTACGAATTCGTTTCTGTCTCCGACCTGCTGGGGCAGACGCGCGCGCAGGTGATGCCGCCGCTTTCGCACCAGGAATGGTTGCTGGTGCGCGCCGACGCTTTCATTTTTGAAGTGTTCCGCTGGTTCCGCACGGGAATTGCATTCATTTTCATAGCGGGGATTCTGCTGGTCAGCAGCCGCGCGTTGATTATTGGTTTGCTGGCGCTGATCGAAAAATTGCGGCCCGCGCCCGCGGATCATCCGGAGTACAAACCCGACGTCACTGTCCTAATTCCTGCATACAATGAGGAAGCGGCGATCGTCAATACAGTGCAATCGGCGCTCGCTTGCGATTATCCAAAGCTCGAAATTCTGGTGGTAAACGACGGTTCCACGGATCGCACCGCCGAGCTGGTGAACGCAAATTTCTCGCGTGAACCCCGCGTGCGCCTGATCAGCCAGCCCAATCGCGGCAAGCCCGCAGCGCTGAATCATGGCTTGGCCGAAGCCACCGGCGAAATAATTATTTCGATTGATGGCGATACCATCGTGGACCCGGAAGCGATTCCGCGACTGGTGCGCCATTTCGCGGACCCCAAGGTGGGCGCCGTCGCCGGCAACGTGAAAGTGATGAACCGCAATCGCTGGCTCACTCGTTGGCAGGCGCTGGAATACATCACCAGCCAGAACCTGGAAAAGCGCGCGTTCGATCTGCTGAATTGTATTCCGGTGGTGCCCGGCGCGGTGGGCGCGTGGCGCACCGAGCTGCTGCGCGCGAACCATGGATTTTCCGGAGATACGGTTGCTGAGGACACCGACCTCACGCTGACCATCCGCCGCAACGGTTGGAAGATTCTCTACGACGAAGACGCCATCGGCCGCACCGAGGTCCCGGAAACCGTCGAGGCGCTTATTCGCCAGCGTTTTCGCTGGACGTTTGGTACCATGCAGGCCGTCTGGAAACATCGCGACGCGGTGGGCAAGCCGCGCTACGGCACGCTGGGCTGGATCGCCATCCCCAATATTGTGATGTTTCAGATTATTTTGCCGCTGGTCTCGCCGCTGATTGATCTGCTGTTCCTGCTTTCGATCGCTCTATGGGGCCTGGCGCAATTGCGCATCGCGCAGCTGCCGCAATTGTGGACGCTGCAGGACGTCGAGCGCTCCCTGATCTTTTTCGCGCTGTTCATGTTGATCGACCTATTTACCTGCGTCGTGGCCTTCGCGCTGGAACGGCACGAGGACTGGACTCTGCTCGCGCCGCTCATCCTGCAGCGTTTTTACTACCGGCAAATGATGTATGTGGTTCTGTTCCGCGCGCTCAAGGAAGCGGTGCAGGGTAGGCCGGTCGGATGGCGCGGCGTCGAGCAGCACCCTGCCTTGCCCGTGCCAGCGGCATCCAGCGTGAAACGCGAGGCGTGAAGCAGCAAGCACGAAATGGAAACGTCGAAGGCCCCGCTGCGTCCTGCACTTTCCTCTACCGTCAATCCCCTAAGGCGAATACCCGATGGGAAGATTCCTTTCCGCGTCGTACTGTTTTTTCTCGAATCGTATAGGCACGGACAAAAGTGCTCCATGCCCGCAAATGAATTCGTGGTCCAAATCAATGGATTCAATCCAATAGGAGGAAGCAGCGCTCATGCAAAATCGTTTGAAGTTCGGGAGCACCGCTAAGCTGGCGACGGCAATGGCGGCACTGGCCGGTTTTCTGGCATTTTCGTCCACGCCTGTCCGTGCGGACGACTGCCAGAGCAAAACCGCGAAAATTGACCATAACCTGCACGATGCCATCGCGCACAAGGGCCCGGACAGCAAGGAAGCCGCTCACTGGCGCGACGAACTGGCGGCGCAACGCGAGCGCTGCTGGAATGCCGACCACAAGTGGTGGGACGAAGATGCGCATAAGTGGCACACGGAGCACGACTGGGACGCGCACGACCACGATCACTAGTTTGCAGGCGTGAATGATTGCCCTAGGGCTGCGCCGCTTTCTGCGGAGAGTGGCGCAGCCGCAGTTCCAACCATCCTTTTCCGCGTTCGTGTCTGTGCGCCGCCAGGACCAGTTTGCTCACCTTAGTGCCGTGCCCTGCCCTGCGGCACAATAGTTTTGCGGAAACCGCTGTGCTTCTGCTAGCATAAAAGGTCGTAAAGGGCTGCATCCTGATTTCCAGGAGCGGCACCGGAGGTTCCAATGAGTGTTGCGCCGCGTGCGGGCAACGGTAAAGTTACCGTGCCCGACATACTTTCCCGCAAGACGCGTTCCCTCGCAGGCCATTTCGAAACCAAGCAAAAAATTACCTGCATCACGGCTTATGACTATTCCACCGCGCTGGTGCTCGATGAAGCCGGCGTGGATATCATCCTCGTCGGCGACTCGCTCGGCATGGTGGTCCTGGGTTATGAGAACACGCTGCCGGTGACGCTGGACGAAATGGTGCATCACACGCGCGCGGTGCGGCGCGGCACCCGGCGCGCATTGCTTGTCGCGGATATGTCGTACGGCAGCTTTCACGTTTCGCTCGATGAATCCGTGCGCAATGCCGTGCGGCTGGTGAAGGAAGGCGGCGCCGAAGCGGTGAAGGTGGAAGGCGGCGAGCGGCGCATTGAATTAATCGCGCGTCTGGTCGAATCCGAAATTCCGGTGATGGGCCATGTGGGGCTCACGCCGCAATCGATTCATGCGCTGGGCGGATTTCACGTGCAGGGCAAGACGGCCGACGCGGTGCGCCAGCTCGAACGCGATGCGCGCGCGGTGGAAGCCGCCGGAGCGTTCTCCGTGGTTCTGGAATCCGTGCCACGCGATCTCGCCGCGCGCATTACTGAAAAGCTACACATTCCCACGATCGGCATCGGCGCCGGACCCGAATGCGACGGCCAGGTGCTGGTGTTCCACGACCTGGTGGGCCTCACGCCGGGGCACAAGCCGAAGTTCGCGCGGCAGTACCTGAATCTGGCTGCGGAAATTTCTCGCGCGGTCACCAGCTATTGCGACGATGTCCGCCGCGGTGATTTTCCGTCCGATGCGGAATCGTTTCACTCGCCGGCGCAGGTGCGCGAGCAGCTGCTGACGCGCCAGCGAACCTGACGCAGGCGGAGCGGCACTCGGCGCCAATTCAAATCATCAGGAGCGCTTCCAATGAACGCGGAAGATTTTCGCCCGCTGTACGATTACAACTCCTGGGCCAATCGTCGCACGCTCGACGCCTGCGCGGCGCTCAGTTCGGAGCAATTCACGCGCGACATGGGTTCCAGCTTTCGCTCCGTGCGCGACACGCTGGTGCATCTGATGCTGGTGGAATGGCTGTGGCTGGAACGCTGGCACGGCCGCTCGCCGACTTCTTTCGCGCCTGCTGCGGATTTTCCAAATGTGGATTCCGTGCGCGCTCGCTGGGCGGAAATCGCTCGCGACCTGCTGGATTACATCGCCTCGCTCACGCAGGAAGAGGTGCAGCGCGTGGTTCAGCACAAGACGACGGCCGGAGTGCCGCAAGCGGCGCCGCTGTGGCAGATGCTGCAACACTTGCTGAATCACGGCACCTACCACCGCGGACAGGTGACCACTTTGCTCCGTCAATTGGGCGCGAAAGCCACCGGCACGGACCTGATTACGTTTTATCGCGAGCGCGCCGCGCCGTCCGCCGTCAACTCATGACGCGCGTTCGCTGCCGCTGCTGCAGCCCGCGATAATCTCGTCCGCAGTTCGTTTGAGTACGCGCGTCCACCTGCTGCTATGGAAACTATCCACACCATCGAATGGATGAAGCAAATCGCGCGCGAAAATCGCGTGCACGAACGCGTACTCGGCCTGGTGCCCACGATGGGCGCGCTCCACGAGGGTCATTTTTCGCTGATTGGCGCTGCGCAACGCGAATGCGCGCCGGTGGTCGTATCGCTCTTCGTCAATCCTAAGCAATTCGGCCCCGCGGAAGATCTAAATAAATATCCGCGCACGCTGGAAGCGGACCGCGCGGCGCTGGAAGCACTGGGTGTGGATTATCTTTTCGCGCCCTCGGCGCAGGAAATGTACCCGCCGGGTTTTCGCAGCGCGGTAGTCGTGGAAGGCTTAAGCGACCGGCTTGAAGGACGTTCGCGCCCCGGTCATTTTCGCGGCGTTACCACGGTGGTGCTGAAACTTTTCGAAATCGTGCAGCCGCGCTTTGCTTATTTCGGCCGCAAAGATGCGCAGCAGGCGCGCCTGATCCGCCAGATGTCCGCAGATCTGAATCTCGACACCGACGTAGTGGTCTGCCCCATCGTGCGCGAAGCAGATGGCCTGGCGCTTTCTTCGCGCAACGTATATCTGAGCGGTGAAGACCGCCGCGCCGCCGCTACTCTCTCTCGCTCGCTCGCAGCAGTGCGTGACGAAATCGCCAAAGGCGAGCGCGATACCGGCCGCTTGCTGGACGCTCTGCGCCGCGCGCTTGCAACCGAACCGCGCGTCGCGCTCGATTACGCCGAAATCGTAGATAACGAATCGCTCGAGCCCGTCGCGAGCCTGCGCGGCACATGCTACGTGTTGCTCGCCGCTAAAGTGAGCGAAACGCGCCTGATCGATAACGCGCTGATCGAGCCGGACGGCGATTCCTTTTGCGTCACGCTCTAGCGAAATCCACGCGGCGGGCAGCATGCCAGCCTCCTCCGGTTGCGATTGCCAGACAATGAGAAAAATCCTGATGAAACTCCATCGTGTCGGTTATTTAGTCACCGAGACTTGTAGCGCGAGGGCTGGGAAGGAGCAAAGCGATGCGCACCGTGACCTATGGCGGAGCCGTCAGCTTGGACGGATTTCTGGCTGGCGTGGATGGCTCGCTCGATTGGCTGCACTTCAGCAAGGACGTGCAGCAGGTGATGACAGACTCCTGGAAGGACGTTGACACGATCCTAATGGGGCGGAAGACCTATGCGGTGACGGCCGCAGAGAAATCAGGGAAAGCCAAGAGCGGCGAACGCAAGGAGCCGGCCAAGCGAACTTATGTGTTCTCGCGCACGCTCAAGAGCATTGCCGAGCCGGGAATCGAATTGGTGACGGACGATGCGGTCGAGTTCGTCAAGAATCTCAAGCAAATGCCGGGGAGAGACATCTGCCTGGTGGGCGGTGGGGAACTGGCACAATCGCTGTTGGCCGCCTGCCTGGTGGATCGAATCGGCCTGAACATTCATCCCATCCTGCTTGGCTCAGGCATCCCTGCCTTCCGCAATACCGGAAATCGAGTGAAACTGATACTCACGGAGAATCGACTGCTCGACGGAGGTTGCATCCTCGCGAACTACAAAGTCTTGCACGCCGGCTAACTTCTGCGCCGGCGCGTCTCGGGCTGCGGCGTACCAGCAAAATTATTCCGCTCGTAGTGCCGTCAATACTTCCGTAGCGTGCCCTTTGGGCGTCACCTTGTCCCAGATAGCGCGGATTTTTCCGTCTGCACCGATCCAGTAGGTCATGCGCACAATCCCCAAAAACGATTTTCCCAGGAACGTTTTCATGCGCCGCGCGCCGTACGGTTCGATCACAGCGAATTCCGTGTCGGCCAGCAGCGGAAAAGTAAGCTTGTGCTTCACTTTGAATTTTTTCTGCGCTTCCACGGAATCGCCGCTGCAGCCAACGATGGCACTGTTCAGTTCCACGAATTGCTTCAGGGCGTCACGGAACTCGGACGCTTCGTTGATTCAACCGGGAGTATTCGCTTTCGGATAAAAATACAGGATCAGGTTCTTGCCGCGATAATCCCGCAGCGAGACGCGCGCGCCGCTGTCGTCCTTCACCTGAAAGTCCGGAGCCTGGTCGCCAACCTTGAGCATCTGCGTTCTCCGCGCCCGCTGTGAACTATAATTCCGCCGCTGCGCGCGGCAGACTATCGCTTACGATTTGCTCGTGGGCGCGCTTGCCGATTCGGCGTCGTCGCGGCTGCCGTTCGCCTCCTCGCCGCGCAGGGCCGTCAACACTTCGGCCGCATGCCCTCGGGGGACTACGCCATTCCAGATCTTCACGATCTTGCCGTCCGGGCCGATCCAGAAAGTGGTGCGTACGATTCCCATAAACGTCTTGCCCAGAAAACTCTTCATGCGCCGCGCGCCGTACGCTTCGATCATTTCGAATTCCGTGTCGGCCAACAGCGGGAAATTCAAACTCAGCTTCTTGCTGAATTTCGCCTGCGCCTCGACGTCGTCCGCGCTCACTCCCGCAATCTCCGCGTTTTGCGCCTGGAAATCGGCGATCATGTTGCGGAAGCCGTTCGCTTCGTGAATGCATCCCGGCGTATTGGCCTTGGGATAAAAATACAAAACCAGATGTTTGCCGCGATAGTCGGCGAGCGTTACCTTGCGCCCGTCGTCCGCCAGCACTTCAAAATGCGGTGCCTGATCGCCTTCTTTCAGCACGATGTTTCTCCTTCCGCGCTTCCACCCGGTGCTTCGCCACGCGCATGCCCCGCGGCCTCTACGCCTCCGCCAGCACGCGCTTCAGAATTTCGTTCACGATTTGCGGGTTGGCCTGCCCACGCGTTTCCTTCATCACCTGTCCCACAAAAAATTTGAAAACGCCTTCGCTTCCCGCACGGTACTTCGCCAAATTATCCGGGCTCTTCGCAATCACCACGCGCGCAATCTTTTCAATCGCGCTCGTATCGGAAATTTGCGCCATGCCTTCAGCCGCGATAATTTGCGCGGCTTCTTTTCCGGTATCGAACATGGCTGCGAACACTTTCTTGCCGCTGGCCGCCGTGATTTCACCGCGCTCGACGATCGCCAGCAATTCCGCCAGCGCGGCCGGCGCCACCGGACAATCTTCGATCTGCTTGCCGGCATCCTTTAGACGCCGCAGCAGTTCCACCGAAATCCAGCTCGCCGCAGCACGCGGCGGAGCGCCCGCGCGCGCCGTTGCTTCGAAATAATCAGCCAGAGCGCGCGTGGCCGTCAGCACGCCAGCGTCGTAGTCCGCAATTCCATATTCGCTGACGAAACGGGCGCGCTTCGCGTCCGGCAATTCCGGCATTGCAGCCCGAATCTGCTGCACCAGGGCTCCCGAAGCCGTCAGCGGCAGCAAATCCGGATCCGGAAAATAGCGATAGTCGTGCGCGAACTCCTTCGAGCGCATCGCCTCGGTGCGTCCTCGGGCGACGTTCCACAGCCGCGTTTCTTGCGTCACCGTGCCGCCCGCCTCGATCACGCCGATTTGGCGTTCAATCTCGTACTCCAGCGCGTGCGCCAGATAGCGGAACGAATTCAGGTTCTTGGCTTCCACCTTGGTTCCGAACTTCGGCGCGCCGCGTAGACGCACGCTGACGTTGGCGTCGCAGCGCAGCGAACCTTCTTCCATGTTGCAATCGCTCACGTCCGTGTACTCCAGCACCTGCTTCAACGTCGTCAAATATGAATACGCTTCAGCGGGTGTGCGAATATCAGGCTCGGAAACAATTTCTATCAAGGGCGTGCCGCAGCGGTTGTAGTCAATGTAGCTCCAGCGGTCGGAGTCGGCGAAGCCTTCGTGCAGATTTTTCGCCGCGTCCTCCTCCATGTGCACGCGCGTGATTCCAATGCGCTTGGCTGCGCCCTCGGCTTCGATCTGGAGCGAGCCCGCCAGAGCCAGCGGCAGCTCGTATTGCGAAATTTGATAGCCTTTCGGCAGGTCCGGATAGAAATAATTCTTGCGCGCGAAGACGGAACGCTCCTGAACCTGGCATTCCAGGGCCAGCGCCGCGCGAATCGCAAGTTCGCGCGCTCTGCGATTCAGCACCGGCAGCGCTCCCGGCAGCCCCAAACACACCGGACATGTATTGGAATTCGGCGCGTCGCCAAAGCGCGTCGAGCAGCCGCAGAACGCTTTCGTGCGCGTCTTCAGTTGCGCGTGCACTTCCAGGCCGACCACAGCTTCGTATTTGGCCATGGTCTGGGGTGGCACGCGATTTGCTTCCTGGATATCTCGGGTCATGTTGTGCGGCGCATAGCGCGGCGTTCGGGGCACCGCGAACCCAGAATTATAGCATCCGCATCGGCGAATGTTGAGAAACACGCCAGCCGCCGGCGGGAACGAGGCGCGCACGGCCAGGCGCGTGGCGCGAAAACGACGGGCCTGGCCAGTCGAATTCGCCTAGTTTGCCATTTATTCCCCGTGGCGGCCGCCCGGCGGCAGGTCCACCTTGAATCCAGCCATGAAATTCAAGCGCAAGGACGGAAAGCCAAAAGCCTCCTCGTATCTTTGGTTCAGGAAGTTATTGAGCCGGCCATAGATTTCGACGCCCTTGGGTAACCGGTAGGCGAAGCCCGCGTTCAACAATTCATATCCGTGATTTCGGAACAGGCACGGAAGCATCAGCTCGCAAGCGAAGGTTCCATCGTTCGGCTCGACGTCCAGCACCGCGCCGCGAATCGTCCCGTTCAGGTTGAGCATCAATCGCTTCTTCGTCCAGGTAGCATTGAATCCAGCGGCGTTGCGCGGCCGGCGAAGCAGTGGTTCTCCGACGGAGAAGGGATCGATGGGCTCGGTAAAGCCGTCCAGCGCCAGAATCGCCGTATTCATCCACGTGTACGAACCTGAAAACTCGAAGGACTGAACCGGATGGATGCGAATGGTCGTTTCCAGGCCGTAGGCTCGCGACTTTCCGATGTTCTCCGAATCGAAATTGGTGGGCAAGTCGCCCGTGGACACGATTTGATCCTTGAATTTGTTATAGAAATAAGTGACGTCCAGGATCGCGCGGTCGTGCGCCATGTGTTGCTCAATGCCCGCATCATAGCTGATGCTTTCCTCGGGCTTCAGCGCGGGATTGTTCGTGAACGCCAGTTCGAATCCATCCGGCGCGCGGAAGCCGGTTCCAAAACTGGCATGCAGGCGTGTGCCGCCGAAAAAACCGTCGCCGTCTCCCTGCCGTGCCACGTACGCGGCGGAAATCCGCGGGGTCACCTTGGCGAGGGTATTGGCGGGAATCCCGGGCTGACCTTCGTCTACATTGACCGGAACGGAATCGGTCTGAATGTCGTCCACACGCACTCCCAGGTTGATGAACCAGCGAGCGGAGGGAGTCCAGCGGTTCTCCGCGAAGAACGCATAACTATTGCGCCCCAGCAGAAACGGCAAGTCATTCGTCCCTTCAACAAACAGATTCTTGTACTCGTCGCGGTCGTATTCGAAACCCGCCACGAGCGTATCGCGGGAGGAAATTGCGATCTCGCTCCTGGTATTGGCCACCACGCGCAGATTGTCGGTGAACGAGTTTCCTTCCGTAGGCGAAAAGAAAGTGATGCGATCGGTGGAAACACTCACTGTACTGACTTGCTGGAAGCGCGAAGAGAACTGTTCAACTTCCTGCGCCTGGTAGCCGAAAAGATTCTGGTTCTGATGAGTGGCCGGATCGCGCCCCGGAAATAAACCGTCCGGGTCCGAGCCCCAGGGGCCCGGGAGCCCCACCACCCCGTTGTAGCCAAGGAAATTCACATTGAATTTGCGGCGCGGCGAGCGCGAATAGCCCAGGCTCACCGTGGAGCTCTGATCGCGATAACCGTCGTTCTGAATTTGTCCCCTGGTTTGTAAACGCGACAGGCTGTACGCCCAGCTGAATCCCTTGTTCAATCCCGCTCCGCTGGCGGCCAAACGCCAGGTGTACAAGCTGCCGGCTTCGCCCAAAAAAGAAAAATGCGGCGGGCCATCTCCGTGAATCGTCTCAAGGTTAATCACTCCGGCCACGGCATTGGATCCGTAAAGCGCGCTCTCCGGACCGCGTATCACCTCGATTTGCTCCACTCCTTCCGCCGGCAGTGGCGATAGATCGAACCCGCCGCCGAAATCGTTCAGTTCAATTCCATCGATCATTACCAGGTTGTAGTCCGAATCTCCGCCGCGGATGAAGGCGCTCGTAACCGTGCCGCGGCCTCCCGACTGGTTGATTTCCGTTCCCGGCAGTCCGCGCAATACGTCCAGCGCGACTTGCGCGCCGCGGTCGTCAATCTCATCCGCGGAGACAACACTCACCGAGGACGCAATTTGCGAAGTTAGCGCGCCGCCCGGCGCGGCTGACACAACCACGAGATCTCGTTGCGCAGTCAATTTCAAATGCAGATCGCTAGGGCGTTTTTCACCGGCCGCCAAGTCAATATCCACCGGCAATTGATCGAATCCGGGAATCGTGGCTAGGATTTGGTATTTTCCCGCGCGCAATCCCGCGAAGCTGTATTGGCCGTGCGCATTTGTGTCGCGCGTTTCCAGTTGGGCCATCGCGTAGAGAAGAGTGACGCGGGCTCCGGGCACGGCTTGGCCGGCCGGATCGAAAACTGTGCCGGAAATCACGGCGTCCTGCGGATCGTGCGCGGAAACGCCTGCGGAAGTATTAGGAGTTTGTGCGTAGGCGCTGCAGGCCAACAGCAAAAATAAGGAAGTGAAATGCAATACCGCGGAGCGTAGTCTCATTTTTCCCCCTCTCCCTCTCGCGCGGGAGTTGAAGGTTGTCCAAACGACGCACGCGCCTCCTCCGACGCTTGCGTATCCGGATTGAGACTCCGCCGGTCTCCTGGCTTGGCGGCATGTCGGGATTCACTCACTCGAAACGACGATGAGATCCCGGCAGCAGCGCGGCCTTCCCATCCTTCACTCGGAATCGCGGCTTGCTGCGATTCTTTGCTTCAGACAGTGGTGCGCGCTGAAAAAATTCCGCCTTACAGTCGCGCGGCGGCGACGGTTTTTCACCGTCTTCCCGTGCGCGGAGTCTCTGGTGATTGTGTACGGCGCCGTGAAAATTCCACATGCGCCGCTACGGACTAGGAATTCGCTAGTGGCTGCCGCGCAGAATCACGCGCGGACGCCCGCTCGAGCGCATCTCTACTTCGAGCGGCGCTTCGAACACTTCTTCCAGCACATCCTGCTGATACACTTCCGCGGGTGCTCCGATGCGCAGGCACTTACCTCTGTGCAGCAAGGCAATACGGTCGGAAAATTCCGCGGCCAAATTCAATTCGTGGGTCACCACCACCACGGTGTAGCGATTTTCATCGGCCAGCCGGCGCAGCCGCCGCAGCAATTCCACTTTGCCGCCGATGTCCAGATGTTGTGTCGGTTCATCGAGCAGCAGCAGCGAAGGCTGCTGCGCCAGCGCCCGCGCCAGAATCACGCGCTGTTTTTCGCCGCCGGAAAGCTGCTGCATCCAGCGGTCGCGCAACGCGTCGGCTCCCACCTGCGCCAGCGCGTTTCCCGCTAGCAGGCAATCTTCGTCGGATTCAAAGCGCAATCTCTTGCCATAGGGATAGCGGCCCTGCAGCACGTATTCCCACACGCGCAACGGAAAAAGCAGTTCGCTTTCCTGCGACACCAGCGCGATCTGCTGCGCGCGCGTGCGCAATTCCAGTTCGCTCACTTCCGTGCCATCGACTTCCACGCGCCCGGACAACGGCTTGATCAATCCCGCCAGCAATTTCAGCAGTGTGGATTTGCCGCTGGCATTCGGGCCGAGAATCGCCACCAGCTCGCGTTGCTGCGCTTCGAAACTCACCGGACCCAGCGTGAATTTCGGCGCCGAGCGATCCGTCGCCGAATAGGCGTAGCTGGCTTGCTCGACCTTCAGGCGCACGCGATTCGGAGGCGCGAACGGCACCGGCTGGCGCGCGACAGAAGCTCCGTTTTCCGGGCCAGCGTTCACCGAATTCTCCTGCGCATCAGGTAGATAAATACCGGTGCGCCGGCTAGCGCCGTCATCGCGCCCACCGGCAATTCCGTCGGCGCAACGATCGTCCGCCCCAGCGTATCCGCCAGCACGATCACAATCGCGCCGCCGATCGCAGACGTGGGGACCAGCAGCCGGTAATCCGTGCCGAAAAGCATGCGCATCACGTGCGGCACCAGCAGGCCCACATATCCGATCGTGCCGCTCACCGAAACGGCCAGGCCCGTGAGCACCGATGCCGCCACATACACCACCAGCTTCACGCGCGTCACGTTCACGCCCAGGTGCCCGGCTTCCTGCTCGCCGGTGAGAATCAGATTCAGATCGGACGACGTGGTGTACATCGCGCCCGCCGCCACCGCGAAGACAAAATACAGAAAACCGAACCAGCCCACCACATTCTGCGTTGGCGGAGGCGCGGTCAGATCGCCCATCAGCCAGAACGTCATGCTGCGCAGCCCGGGGCCATTTACCAGCGTCAGCAGAAAAATAATGATCGCGGAAAGGAACGATGCCGCCACAATTCCCGCCAACAGCAGCGTCGCGCTGTCCAGCTGTCCACCCCGCCGGCCGAGAAAATAAACCGCCGCGATGGTCGCCGCCGCTCCGATGAACGCTGCCACTTGAATCGCGCCCACCGTGTGCGGCGCAATAATCAAGCTGAGCATCGCGCCGAGTGCCGCGCCGCTGGAAACTCCCAGCACGTAGGGATCGGCGAGCGGATTGCGTAGCAGCGCTTGAAATCCTGCGCCGGAAGTGGAGAGCGATGCGCCCACCAGAATTCCCAAAGCAATGCGCGGCAACCGCAACCCGAAAATCACCTGGCTGAATTCCGATGCGTCGCCGTTGCCAACGGCCCCGTTGTACAAGGTAACCACGATGTCCCGCATGCTGATGGGATAAGCGCCCACGCGCAGCGAAATCACCACCACGACAAAAAGAATCGCCGCCAGCATCCCGCAAATCGCCAGAATCCTTCGCGGGGTCAGCGGGCGCATGTGCCGCACTCCCGCCCGTATCCTGCGGCTGCTGTCGCGGCGTAAAAACGCGCGCCGTTTTCCATTTTCATTTTGCTATTTTCCGCTTTCGGCGCGAAGGCTTCCGGATGCAATTCATGCGCCAGCGATTCGATCGCATCCACCAGCCCTGGCGAAGGCCGCGTGAACTGGTCGCTCGCCATCACCACGTGCCCGGCTCTTACCGCGCGCAAATCACTCCACGCCGGCCGGTCGCGCAAGTTGTTGACGTGCTCGTGCGTTTCCGCCGCCAGATGGTCCGACGTCAGCACGATGTACTCCGGCTGCAAGCGCACCACTTCTTCCATGCTCACCTGCGGCCAATTCTGAGTGGCCACGATTATGGATTCCGCGCCCGCCCAGCGCAGCGCATCAGCGATAAAAGTATTTTGCCCGATCGAAATCAGCGGGTCTTCCCATACCACGAACAACACGTGCGTCATCGGCCGGTCTTCCAATGCCGCGTGCAACGTATCGAGCCTTCCCTGCAGCTCCGCCACCAGCTTCGCGCCCTGCTCGCTTGCGCCCAGCAAATCTGCCATGGTTGCGGTCGCGCTCAACATTCCGGCGATGGTGTGCGGATCGCTTGTATACACCGGCACGCCGATCTTCAGCAGCGCGTCCGCGGTTTGGGCTCGATTGATGGACGTGGTTGCCAACACCAGGTCAGGATGCAACGCGACGATTGCTTCCAGGCTGGGATCCTGCGTCGAACCGACGTGCGGTTTATCCTTCGCCGCGGGTGGTATGTCGCAATACGTTGTGTCGCCCGCGAGCTTGCTGTCCAGGCCCAGCGCGTAAATTGTTTCCGTCAAGTTCGGCGCCAGGCTCACCACCCGCTGCACCTTCAGCGGAATCGCCATGCGCCGGCCCGTTTCATCCGTCACCAATTTCACCGCGCGCTTGTTCGCGCCAGTTTGCGCGGCGGGATCCGCGGGCCGCGTCACGTTCTGCTGCGCGCCCATGCCGGTGGCGCTGGCATCTGGCGCGCTGCATGCGAGCACACCACCAGCCAGCGTCAACGCGAGCGCAAAAAATTGTTGTCTTGCTAAACCTGCCGCCAAAATGTTCCCCACGCCCAATAAAAAAGCCTCGCGCATAGAGCGAGGCCTACCGCCGCACTCTCTCGCGCGGAGAGTGTCAGCTTCGACCAGTTCGGGTAGGTTCCCTGACTTTCGGTTTACTCTGAGAATCTGCCAGTGGCGGATTCGAAGGGCCTGTCCGCCCGGCACGCTGCAAAACCACGCGCGCATTCCAGCGACAGCCGATTACAGTGGCGGGACCGTGGCCGATTTTCACGGCCTTCCCCAAAAATTGAAATCACTGCCGACCGATTTCAATTTTTACCTGCGAGCGCGTCAAACGCACCCTCCAGGCTTCCCCGAGCCAGTTAAGTTGTCCTCGGCGAGTGTATGCGCCGGCGCTTTTGCTGTCAACGAAATGGAACGATTGCGTGACCCGCCCATATGAAGTTTCAATGTATAGCGTCATTATCAGCGCTTGGGAGAATTGCTATGGCCGATCGGAAAAAGTTTCAAACCGACACCCTTGGTGTGCGGCGCTGCGAGCCGCAGGCAGAGCGTGGACCAAGGGCATTTCGATGTATCGGAGTTAGCCGCTATCTTGCGGGGCTGCTCAAGGCCCCGCTCAGCGAGGTCGCCTGGACTTCCCCAACTCTACCGGTTCTTCCACTTCGGTGCGCGCTTTTCCACCAGCGCGCGCAGACCTTCCTGCGAATCTTCCAGGTCGGCCAGCTCGTTCAGAAAAACTTTCATGGAATTGCGCACGCCCTCGCGCAGCGGCAATCCCAGGCTGCCCAGAATCGCTTTCTTCGCCATGGTCAACACCGGACCAGACTGCGCCGTCACGCGTCCAATAATCTCGTTCACCTTGTCCACTAGTTTGTCTTCCGGCACCAGAAAATTCACCAGCCCCACTTCGCGCGCGCGCTCCGCGGACATCGCCTCGCCGGTCAGTACCAGCTCCATCGCCATCTTCGGGCCCAGAATGTAGGGCAGCACGGCGGCGGCCAATGGGGGAAAAGCTCCCAACTTGATTTCCGGCTGCGCAAAACGCGCGTTGGGCGTCGCGATCACCAGGTCGCCCAGCGCCGCCAGCTCCGCGCCGCCGCCGTACGCCGGCCCATTCACCACTACGATCACCGGTTTCGAGGTGTCCATCATCGCCGCAAACGCGCTGTGAAATGCGTCCAGCAACTGGAACACGCGCCGCTGCGTATATTCGCCCAGCTCGATTCCGCCGGAAAAAGTCTTGCCCGCCGAATCCAGCAGCACCAGCTTCACCTGCCGTTTTTCGCTGACGGAATTAATGCCCGCTGCGATTTCCATCAGCATCCGCTCGTTGAGCAGATTTTGGTCGGGGCGATCCAGGCGCAGATGGGCCACTTCGCCCTCCACGCGGAATTTTACAAACTGAAATTCTTCGATCCGCGGCGCGTGCGTCGCCAGCGTGCCCAGCATTTCCGGCGTGCGCACATCCACTCCTCGTCCCCCGCGCGCTTCTCTGGTCGTCTGCATCGGTTTGGTCCTCGGTTTCCTGCAACCCCGCCTGCGTTGGTCGGCGATTCGAAGGTGCTTCTACTGCTCAGGTGGCACGATGCCGGCAGCCTTCATCCACACGCGCGCGCGCTCCGCCAGCACGTGGCCATAGCCGCCTTCCAGCACAAATCTCACGAAGCTTGCGTAGAACAGGAAACCCATTTTCGCTTCTCTCGCTTATTTGCAGGAATTCTGCTGCCAGGTCTCGCAATCCCGCTGCCAGCCGATGGCGAAGCAATTCTGCGGCACACAATCAGCTCTATGAGCCTAGACTATCTGGCAACCCGCCGCCACGCCGGACACGCTGGCCTGCGTACAATCCGCCACGGCCCCGTTGCACAGTTGCAACCTGTACGACTGTACAGGTCTCGCGCCGCCGCTAGGCGGCCCGCGCGACGGCGAAATCGCGGCCGGCCGACGAGCGTGATTGTTGCCGTTACCCGGCGCAATCCTGTGTTAGTTTTTCATTGCCGAAATGCGCCGCCACGCCACGCTCGAAAACGAAATCCGCTGGCCGCGGCGCGTCCTCACGCTCGCCGAAGCGGTGAAGTTCATAGATGCCGCTGGCTATTGCATGCTGTTCCCGGTTAAAAACGCGCCTCTGCCGTCGCTCTACTACGCCGTCACGCGGCGCGGCCTGCACGGCAAATGGAAGTGGGATAAATATTCGAGTATGGTGTGGCAATGGAAGGACGAGCTGCCACGCCGCCGCCGCGCCTTCTACGCCAAATATTTTCGTGGGCGCGGCACGATCATTTCACTGCAGCTCCTGCCGCATTTCCTGGCCATGCGCGACTCGGCTGTCATGCCCGGCGACTACCAGCGGTTCTATCACCAAGGACGCATCCGCGATGACGCGCGCATCGTCTGGGAAGCGCTGGAAGAGCACGGGCCGCTCGCGACTCTGGAGCTGCGCAACGCCTGTAAATTGGATACTAAGGCGGGCAACATTCGCTTCAAGCGCGCGATTCTGGAATTGCAGTGCATGCTGATCGTGGCTCATTTCGGCGCCGAGCAGGAAACCAACGCATGGGCCTCGGGCCGGTACGAATTAACGTGCCGCGCGTTTCCGCAGCAGACGGCGGCGGCGCAAGATATTTCGCCGCGGGATGCACGCAGGGGACTAGCCGCAAAATTCTGCGAATGGCATCCGAACTCATCGCCCATGCAACTGGCGCGCTTGTTCGGCTGGCCCAAAGCGGAAGCCGTGGCTGCCTGCGAAATCCAGCGGCGCACCGCTACGCGAGCACATAAAATCGAAGGATCGCAATGAAATTAATCCTCGCTTCCTCTTCGCCGCGCCGCGCCGAAGTGCTGCGCAACGCCGGCTTCGTTTTCGAAATTCGCCCCGCGGACATCGACGAAACGCGCCAGCCGCGCGAGGCCGCCGAAGATTACGTCCGCCGCGTGGCCCAAGCCAAAGCCCGCGCCATCGCCGAACCAGCACGCGCGGCCGGTGAACGCGCGATCGTGATTGCCGCCGACACAATTGTTCTTGCGGAAGGCGAAATTCTCGGAAAGCCGAAAGACGCCGCAGACGCGCGCCGCATGCTGCGGCTATTCAGCGGCAAATCTCACGAAGTACTCACTGCATTGTCAGTGATCAACATTCCCGCCGCCAAACAAGCTCTGCACGTGGAAAAAACGCGCGTGGAATTCCTGAAAATGTCGGAAGAGGAAATCGCAAGCTACATTCAAAGCGGCGAACCGTTCGATAAAGCCGGCGCATACGGCATTCAAGGCATCGCCGGAAGGTTTGTCACACGCAACGAGGGCTGCTATTTCAACGTGCTGGGCTTACCGCTGTCGCGGCTGTGGACCACCTTGCAATCGCTCGGCTGGAAGGAAGACGGCACAACCTAGCCATCGCGCCCCAAGAAAGAAAACGGCGGTCCCGCGCAGCGGGCCCGCCGTCAAAAAACATCTACATCCAAATTTCGCGCCACGCAGCCGCGCGGTTACTTCTTTTCTTCCGTCGCCGGGGGCGTCGGTGGCACCGTCGGTGCAGCGGCGGGGGGATTCGCCGGCGGATTCGCGCTCGGCGAGGTAGGATGCGGGGAATTCATGCCATCCTTAAAGTTGCGGATGCCTTCGCCTAGTCCGCGCATCACTTCAGGAATTTTCTTGCCGCCAAAGAGCAGCACGATCACAGCGAGAATAATAATCAAATGAAACGGGCTTAATGCTTCCATAATTCACCTGCCTTCCAGACTTTTCTGGATGCCAAACCCCAACTCACGGCCCCGCGGCTGTTTCCGATGCGCCCTTCGGACCCCAATCCTTCAAAGTATAACACGCTCGTCCCCCGCCCGCCGCGTAACCTGTTCCCGGTCCAGGTGCTCCAGAAGCGGGATGGCATATTTTCGCGTGATGCCCGTAAGTTCCTTGAATACAGCGATTGGCAGCCGCGCGCCGCGTTCCTTGCGGTATTTTGCCAGCACTTCGCGCAGTCGCTGCAGCGTGTTGCGGTGAAACACGAGGTCGCTTGAGATCTTCACCAGCACTTTTTCGCGCAGCAGAATCTGCAGTATTTTCTGCGCGCGCGCCGCGTCTACCGGTAATTTTGCCAGCAAGCTGGCAAATCCGGGCACGGCCAGCCCGGCGCTCTCAAATTCGCGCTCGATCAATTCTTTCGCGCGCGTTTCCTCGGTCGAAAGAGCCATTTCGCGCCCGGCTTGGCTCACCAGATCGCCAGCCGCCACCAGCGCTCGCGCCGCCACCAGATCGCCCAGCGCCGCCTGGAAAATTTCCAGGCGCGCTCGCCCGGACTTTCCGCGCAATTCTTGTTTCGGAATCCCCGGCAGTAGGGGATTCGCGCGATGAAAAGTCTCGACCGCCTTGCGAATCGCTGCCGCGCAATCGTTCACGGCCTGCGCCGAGGCTACCACGATCGGCGCGCCGCCCAGAATCCTCAGGCGCTTCGCCGCCGTCAATTTTTCGGCCGCCGCGCGCGTCTCCGATTCGATCCATCCCGTCCGCGCCAGAATTTCCGCCAGAGTCAGCCCGCGCGGCGTTGCGTCCAGCAGCGCGCCCAAAATTTCTTCCCGGTTGCCCTGTTCCAGCACGCCCAGAAACGGCGCCACCGCGGCATCCCTGCGGTTGTGCCGCGGCGCGCGCGCATCCAACACGGCGCCGCCGCCAATCGTTACCACCGGCGAGAACCGCCGCAAGATGAAGCGATCTCCCGGCAGCAGCAGTAACGGCTTATGGAGCCGCAATTGCGCGAACGCTGAGCCGCCCGCCGCTATTTCGCCACCGCCGTCATTCAGCAGGATCACTTCGGCGATCGCTTCCGCCGTCCCCTGATGAAAATGCACGCGCGCGCGATTCTTCAGCGGCGGCGCGGAACCGAGCAGCGTGACACGCGCATCCACGCGTTGCGTCGTTTCGAATAAGCCCGCCGGCGCCAGCACCATCCCGCGCGTGATTTCCTCGTGCTCGATTCCCGCCAGGTTCACCGCGGTGCGCTGGCCAGCGATGGCACGCTGGATCTGTTTTCCGCCGGAATGCAGTCCGCGTACGCGCAGCCGCTTCCGCGCGGGGTACAGCTCTAGTTCGTCTTCCACTTTCACCGCGCCGGAAATCAGCGTTCCCGTGACTACCGTGCCAAATCCCTTCATCGCAAACGAGCGGTCAATCGGCAAACGAAAATGTTGCGTCGCATCTTTTGCGGCCACCTGTTGTGCCGTGCGCCGCAGCACATTCTTCAGCTCAGCGAGTCCCGCACCACTACGCGCGCTTACCGGCAAAATCGGCGCGCCCTGCAAAAAAGATTCGCGCACGAATTCCTCGATCTCCAGGCGCACCAGTCCCAGCGAGTCGGCATCCACCAGATCGGATTTCGTAATTGCGATAATTCCACGCGGAATTCCGAGCAAGCGGCAAATTTCAAAATGCTCGCGCGTCTGCGGCTTGATCCCCTCGTCCGAGGCGATCACCAGCAGCACCAGGTCAATCCCGCCGGCTCCGGCCAGCATGTTGCGCACGAACCGTTCGTGCCCTGGCACATCCACCAATCCGAGCCGCACTCCTTCCAGGTCCAGAAACGCAAATCCCAAATCCAGCGTAATTCCCCGGCGCTTTTCTTCCTCCAGCCGGTCGGGATTCGTGCCCGTGAGCGCCTCGACAAGCGAGGATTTGCCGTGATCAATGTGGCCCGCAGTCCCGACGATGACGTGTTTGATCGCTTCCATGGCGTGCGCGCAGACGCAGCATGCTAGCGGAGGAAACAAGGCGCGGTCAAATCGCAGGTCCGCTCCTATCGCGTGGCTCGCGCCACAAATAGGTAGATTAGTTTCCCAATGAAGTGTCCGTTTTCGCCACACCGCGTTTCGGAATCGCCCATCGTAGCAACCGAATCGCTCCGCTCGCGAGCCGTAAGTCGCTTCTCAACATACAGATCACAACCATCGGCCCAGGGCTGAAGACGTGCTCATCGATAGCTGACACAAGAGAGGACACCTCGATGACCACGCTCTGGCAAGACGTCCGGTACGCCTTCAGAATGCTGGGGAAGTCGCCCCTGTTGACGATCATCGTGATCCTCACGCTTGGGTTGGGTATTGGCGCCAACACCGCCATCTTCGGCCTCGTGAATGGGCTTCTGCTGCGGCCCCTGCCGGTGAAATCGCCCGAGCAAATTGTGGTGCTAGCCGCGCAGGTGCAGGGCGACGCCCTGGGAATCTTCACCCTTTCCTATTCCGAACTCGCGGATCTTCGCAAGCAGGCAGATGCGTTTTCCGACGTGTTCGGCTCGCAAGTCAATCTCGGCGGCCTTAGCTATGGCGGCAAAGCAAATCAATTCGTGTACGGCTACGTGACCGGAAATTATTTTTCTAGCCTAGGCGTACAGCCGGCGCTGGGTCGGCTGTTCCTGTCGGCCGAGGGTGAGGCAGGGGGCAAAGATCCCTACATCGTGCTGGGTTACGACTTTTGGCAAAAAAAGTTTGGCGGCGATCCCGAGATCGTAGGCAAGCAAGCCTTAATTGACGGACAAGAGGCCACGATTATCGGAGTGACGCCGAAGGGATTTCAAGGCACGCAGTTCGCGCTGAACTTGGACGGCTATGTCCCGCTGAACATGATGCCTGCGCAGGATGCGGCCACGTTCTGGAGCGATCGCAGCGCCCGCTCATTGATCGTGCTGGCCAGATTGAAACCGGGCGTGAGCCTGCAGCAAGCGCAAAGCTCAATGAATGTGGTGACGTCGCGGCTGGCCGAACAATATCCCGCATCGGACAAGGGAATTTCGGTTCACATCGTTCCTGAAAGACTGGCGCGGCCGCAGCCGTTTCCAAACAATATCGTTCCCTTCATCGCCGGCGTATTTCTGGCGCTAGCAGGATTGGTGTTGTTGCTGGCCTGCATGAACGTGGCGAACATTCTGCTGGTGCGCGCGACCATGCGGCAACGCGAAATGGCCATTCGCGCGGCCATGGGAGCGAATCGCTGGCGCTTGATCCGTCAGCTGCTCACCGAGAGCATTCTGCTCTCGCTATTCGGCGGGGTTGGCGGGCTCACGCTCGGAGTATGGGCCAGCAGCGCAATCGGTTCGATCCTCCCGGCAGGCAGACTTCCCATTCGAGTGGAGTTTGGTTTCGATTGGCGAGTTTTTGCATACGCGATGGCAGCCGCTCTTTTCACCGGTACCGTCGTCGGTTTGTGGCCGGCGTTGCGTGCGGGACATGCGGACGTGAATAGCGTGCTGCAGAGCGGCGGCAGAAGCGATACCGCGGGAGCCGGCCGCCACCGTCTGCGCAGCGTGCTGGTGATCGCGCAAGTGGCAGGCTCTCTCGTGCTCTTGATTGTCGCGGGACTCTTCGTGCGCAGCCTCATTCGCGCCCAGCACGCCTACATGGGCTTCGACGCTGACCATGTCCTGAATCTGACTCTCGACCCGCGCGAAGTGGGCTACGACGACGGCCGCACCAAGACTTTCTACCACGACCTCGAAGCCAGAGTCCGCGCCCTGCCCGGGGTGCAATCGGCGAGCCTCGCATTCAGCGTGCCGATGGGACCCGTGCAAGATGGCAGCTCAGTTTACATCGAAGGACAGCCGCCTACTCCCGGCCAGCCGCCTCCCGTCGTGATTTACAACCATGTGGACGAACCTTACTTCGACACGATGCGGGTTCCGCTGCTGCGCGGCCGCACATTCCGCGAAAATGACAACGACAAGGCGCCGCTCGTCGCCGTCATCAATCAGACCATGGCTCTGCAATTCTGGCCCAACCAGGACCCCATCGGAAAAAGCTTCAGCCTAAAGAGCGCCACCGGACCGTTCGTTGAGATCGTGGGAGTAGCCGCCGACGGAAAATACATCTTTATCGGCTGGGACAAGAAGCCGTATTTCTTCGTCCCGCTCGCGCAGAGTTTTTCGGCGTACCGGACTTTGCAGGTTCGCTCCTGGCTGCCGCCGGAGAGCATGATCGCGCAGATGCAGAACGAAGTTCGCGCACTCGATCCCAACATGCCGGTTTCAGACGTACAAACAATGAGGCAGTCGCTCGGGGGCGGAAACGGCTTCTTCATTTTCCAGGTGGGCGCGATTCTGGCCGCAGCCATGGGCTTTCTTGGACTCACACTTGCCGTGGTGGGCGTCTATGGAGTGGTTTCGTTCGCTGCGAGCCAGCGTACCCACGAGATCGGCATCCGCATGGCGTTAGGCGCTGGACGCCGCGATATCTTGCGCCTGGTTTTACAGCAGGGATTGGCGCTGGTGATAATGGGCGTGCTTTCCGGCACCGTGTTGGCGTGGGCCCTCACGCGCTCCATGGCCACGATCCTGGTCGGCGTGAGCCCCACCGATGCGCTCACGTACGGGACGGCGACACTGCTTCTCGCGGCAATTGCCTTTTGGGCCTGCTACGCGCCCGCTCGCCGCGCCATGCAACTGGATCCCATGGTCGCGCTGCGTTACGAGTAGCGCCACGCCCTAGGTATTTCTAGGAATATTCAACGACGCCCGACCACGTTCAACGTGAGTCGGGGCACTATGCAAGCCCCTAAAGGACCAAGATGCTCGATCCCGTGCAAACGCAGACCTTCACCCCCGCCGCGCAGCGTCTCTTCGCTCCCTGGCCGGCCTTTCGTCAATCATTACTCGTCACTCATCACCGCCTCAATCAATCGCCAGCGAAACAAAATTGAGCGCCGCTGTGGCTTGCTGAAAATAATCAACCGCGATCCGAATGAATCGCTGGTTCTTGTCGTGTTTTTTGTCCTCCGAGGGGCTCTTGAGCCCCTGAATCGTCGCGTGCAATAAACAACTTGAGCGCATTCGCGATTTCACGCTATGGTCGTAGGCTGCCAACTATGATTCAGACTGCCAAGGAAAACCTCATGCGACAGCTACGACGGATCGGCATCGTGCTTCCGCTCTTGTTACTCATACCAGCTCTGGCCTCCGCGCAATCGGAATTGCCGAAAACTCCCGTGCGCGCGGTGATTGACAACTACTTTGGCACGAACGTTGTCGACCCCTACCGCTGGCTGGAGAATACCTCCGACCCCGAAGTCGTCGCCTGGATGAAGGCGCAGAACGATTACACGCGCGCTGTGCTCGCCCGCATTCCCGGCCGCGACGAGTTGCTCGCCCGCATCGAATCGCTCGATAACGCCGGTAACACAGTTTCCGCGCTGCAAGTCTGGGGCGGCCATTATTTTTATTACAAGACGGAGCCGGGCTCGGACAATCACAAGCTCTTCGTGCGCGACACTCTCACCTCGCCCGAACGCCTGTTGGTGGACACCGAAAAAATGACCACCGCCGACGGCAAACACTACTCCATTGATTATTTCCAGCCCTCCCTCGATGGCGTTTACGTCGCCTACGGAATTTCGTTGGGCGGCTCGGAAGAAAGTGTCCTGCACGTGTTGCAGACGGCCACCGGCAACGTGCTGCCCGATACCATTGATCGCGCCCAGTTTGCTTCCCCCAGCTGGCTGCCCGACGGCAAAACTTTCTTTTACACGCGCGCGCAAAAGCTCACCCCCGACTCGCCTCCCACCGCGAAATATCAAAAACTGAAAGTGTACCGTCACACTCTGGGAGGCGACCCGGAAAGCGAGCCCTTGGTGTTCGGTTTCGGTGCAAATCCAGAGGTGAACGTCGACGAAAATGATTTTTCAACCGTGCAGTTTTCGCCGGGCGCGCCGGATTTTATGGTTGGAGTGGTGGCCCACGGTGTGAAACGGGAGATTGACGTATACACCGTGGCGCTGGACGCCAACCCCGGCGCGAAGACAGCCTGGAAGAAGGTCGCCGACCAGTCCGATGACGTTACCGGTCTGGACGTCCACGCCGGCGAAATTTATTTGCTCTCTCACAAAAATGCATCACGCTTCAAGGTTTTGCGCACCCGTCTCAGTGCTCCCGATCTAGCTCACGCCACCGTCGTCGTGCCTGCAAGCGAAGTCGTCATCACCGGCATCAGCGCCGCCGGCGACGCTCTCTACATCCAGGATCTCGATGGCGGTATCGGCCGCTTGCGCGGCCTGCCGTACGGCAATGGCAGCCTTCAGCCAATCCAGCTGCCGTTCTATGGCGCGATCCAATCGCTCGTCACCAATCCTCGCGAGCCCGGCGCCTGGCTCGAGCTCACCTCCTGGACGAAATCACCGCTGTGGTATTCGCTCGATGCAAAAACCGGAACGCTCAACGACACCGCGCTCGTGGCGGCTTCCCCTGTTGATTACTCGCAAATCGAATCCGAAGAGGTAAAAGCCAAAAGCGCCGACGGCACCATGATTCCGCTTTCCATCATCCATAAGCGCGGCATCTCACTCGATGGCTCGCATCCCACATGGCTCACGGGCTACGGCGCCTATGGCATCAACTACGATCCGTATTTCGATCCGACAATCCTGGCGTTTTTGGAGCGTGGCGGCGTGCGCGCCTTCGCGCACGTGCGTGGCGGCGGCGAATACGGAGAAGACTGGCACCTGGCCGGACAGAAGCTGACCAAGCAGCACACGATTGACGACTTTATCGCCGGCGGCGAATACCTGATCGAACACAAATACACTTCCGCCGCACACCTGGCAGGCGAGGGAACCAGCGCCGGAGGAATCACCATCGGCCGCGCCATTACCGAACGCCCCGAGCTCTTCGGCGCCGCGCTGATTCGCGTCGGCGATACCAACGCGCTACGGGCCGAAACCCAGGCCAGCGGTCCAGCCAATATTCCGGAGTTCGGGACGACGACGGAGGCGGATGGATTCAAAGCGCTATTTGCGATGGACGCCTACCAGCATGTTAAAGCCGATACGCCCTATCCCGCGGTGCTTCTGACTACGGGCGTGAACGACCCGCGCGTCGCGCCTTGGGAAGCCGCCAAGATGACGGCGCGCCTGCAAGCCGCGACCAGCAGCGGCAAGCCCATTCTGCTGCGCGTGGATTACGACGCCGGCCACGGGATGGGCTCTACCAAATCGCAGCATGACATCGAACTAGCCGACGAACTTTCCTTCCTCTTCTGGCAGCTGGGCGTCACCGGATATACGCCAAACGCCGTAGCACATTGACCGGCGACGCACTCCGCCGACACACAACGGACGAGGACGCGGGATTAAAACGGGCTCGCCGCCGTCGCTCCTTCGTCCCGCAATTGCGGTGCGGTAGTGGACCCTTGGAATTTGGGTTTGCCCAATTTCACGATCCAGATCCCGCTGTTGATGTCATTGAAGAAAATCAATCCATTGGCAGGCTGCGCGCCCCACGTGAACGGCAGATTGGCGCGATATCCCGCCTGATCGCCGGGGAAAAAGCTCGCGATCTCGCGGCCTTGCTCGTACAAATTGCCGCGCAATTCGCCAGAAATATCCACCGCTCGTCCGCCGCCCGCGTAATCGCCCAAGTATAAAATATCGTTGTCCGGCCACACGTTGTGCATCCCGCCCTCGGGAACCTCGTAGTTGGCCACTTCGCGCGGGTGCTCGATGTCCGTCACATCCATCACGTGCAAAATACCGCGCACCGGAATTCGTTCCTTGGTGCTGATCTCGAAATATCCGGGAAAAACTTCATCGCCCACAAAAACATAATTCTTGTAGCGGAAGGCCGTGTGCGACCCGGCCAGCCAGCCGTCTCCATACAATTCGTAATGGTTGAATTTGTATTGCGACACCAGCTTGGGATTTTCCGGGCTGCCGCCTTTGATCCCGTTGCCGACGTCCAGAATCACCAAACCATCGCGCCAGTACGCCAGATAAGCCAGTCCATCCTTCACGTACAAATCATGCAGATAGCGGCCCACACTGATCATGCCCTCGCCCAGCGGCGAAGCGATCATCTGTTCCTGCGATTTTTCCGTTTGCCAGCGCGCCACTTCTTTCGGGTGCGCCGCGTCCGCAAAATCAATCACGCGCAACGAACCGGTGGCGTCGTCGGTAATGTACGCATAGTGTCCGTTGATAAACGCGCTGTGCACGCCGCCCGTCACCGTCTCGGTGTATTCCGAAATTACTTTCAAGTGCGCCGGGTCCGAAGCGTCAAAGAACACGATTCCATTCTTGCGGTTCGAGGCTCCCTCACGCGTGAACACTCCCACCTTCTCGTCCGGCGTGGTGCTGACGTCGTTGTAAAGCCGCGCATCCGCCTTCAAACTGTCGAGCGCCTTGGGATGTGCCGCATCGGAAACGTCGTAGGCGTACAGCCGGTCTCCCATCGTCGCGACGTACAAATGATTGCCGACGACCCATTCTTCGGTGGTCTGCACTACCTTGCCCTCGGCGTTCTTGGTCGGAATGTGCGCCACCACGTCCAGCCCGCGCTGCACGTTGCGCGGCGCCACCACGACCGAAGCGCTCGCCGTGTGGCCGCCGATCGCTGCCGTCACTTCGTAGGTGCCGGGCAAATTCGCGACGAAGGCGCCATCCGGGAAAACCGAACCCTGCGGCCCGCTGACGCTCCAGCTCGTCAGCAACCCTTTCGCTGCCGCGGCTGCGCCTTTCGTCGCGATCGGTTTCGCGGTGAAGTGCACCACGTCGCCAGTCTTCGCATTCGCTGCCTTCGGCTCCAGCGAAATTTTTTGCAATGTATCCGCCACCACCTGCACGGTAATCTCGCCGCGCGCCGGTCCGGCCGTCGCCATCAGCGCCGCAGTGCCGGGGGCCAGCGCCTTGACCAAGCCGGAATCATCCACGGTCGCGATTGCCGGAGCCTTTGAACTCCAATGAATCGGTACGTCCGTCCGCGGATCGCCATTGGCCGAGCGCGCTGTCGCCGTCAACACGGTCGAGCCGCCCACCACCAGCGCCTGCTGCAAAGGCGTCACCTCCACCGCTACCGGCGGAGGCGTTCCCACCGTCACCGTCGCAAATCCCGGCTTGCCCGCCACCACGGCTCCCACCGTCACTTGCCCCGCCGCGCGGAAAATCACATTGCCATCGTCATCCGCTCCAGCGATGTCCGGCGGCAGCGCGATCCAGAGCGTGGGCTTCACGTCAATCGTCTTACCGGCGTCGTCTTTCGCCACCGCGGTGAACTTGATCTTGTCGCCCACGTGCGCCTGAATGTTCGTGGGCGTGATTTCCACCGTCTTCGGCTTCGGTGGCGTGGACGGCGCGCCCACTTCTTGCCCGCAAATTACCGGCGCGCACATCAGCACCGCGACAGTCAACCAGCCAGCTACGCACTGCGACGCGATTCGCATGCAGGACTCCCTCTGGTGCCAGAAAATCTCGGAAATTGCCGTGTGAGAACTTGAACCGAAGGCGCAGCTTTGTCAAGAGCAAGGCGCGAAACGACGAATCGCGAATTCAGTTCCGGCGCGAGCCTCGATCGGAGCAATGCGACCCCAATCAATTGAAAGAAACTTGTCGGCGGGAATCAGCAGGAATGGAGAGAAGGAGGGGAATGGATTGCGCGAACCTCATGCATCAGCGCTGGTGCGGAACCGCCAGTAAACGCAATAGCGCTGGTCGAACAATCGGTAGAAGGGGCTGAGAGTGACGTCGAGAGGACGGCCCGCGCCCACGGTGCGGAAAGTGAGCGGTTGGTCATTCCCAGGCTTATCATTCGCGCTGACCGGCTGAATCCATTTCTCCAAGCCATTCCGGTCACCCTCCAGTTCCGGCACGGCCATCGCGGGAAAGCCGCCGTGCAGAATCTTGTCCTCGGAATAAAGGCGCTTGGGATCGAGATCCTCAGTGCCCAGTTCGCCTGCGAGCACCACCGGACCATACAGGATCGCCGCGAGATTCGCATCATCGGGAATCGGCTGCAGGTGCAAACGCATCGGCAGCTTCACTTCCACGATGTCGCCATCCTTCCACTTGCGCTCGATTTTCGCGTAGCTCGAGGGGGCCAGTTTTTCATTCGGCCGAAACCGTTTGCCATTGACCGTTACGCTGGCGTCGTCGGCCCAGTAAGGAATCCGCAGATTCAAACTAAATTCTGCGGGCGATTTCGCCTGAATCACCAGGCGCGTCCCGGCTTGTTTGGGGAAACGCGTTTCCTGCTGGATGACCAGCCCCTTTTCCTTCCAATGCACTGCGGAAGCGAAGAACTGGTTCACCCACAACGATCGCGCATCGTGAAAATAGAACCCCTCGCCAAGTTTCGAGAAATTTTCCAGCCCCGTGCCGCAGCAGCAGAAAAATCCCTCGTGCGGCACGAAGTGAACTTTCCACTGGCCCGATTGCATTCCCAGATAGTAAAGCGGCGAACCCTCCGCCGGATTCGGCGTAGCAAGAATGTGATTCAGGAACGCGCGCTCGTAGTAATCGGCGTATCGCGGCTCGGGCTGCCATGTAAACAGATGATTGGTTAGCTTCAGCATGTTATAGGTGTTGCAAGTTTCCTGCGTCAGGTCCGTCAGTGCGGGGGCTAGCACGTCCGGCGGCGTCTTGAAATGTTCGCTGATGCTGTCGCCGCCCGTGACGTAGCTGCGATGCAGCGCGACCTGCTGCCAGAAAAACAGTGTCGCGTCGTGGTAGTACGGATCACCGGTCAGTTCAAATTCACGCGCAGCCCCGATGAACTTCGGTATCTGCGTGTTGGCGTGCAGGCCGGTCAGCGCGTCGCGCCCCTGCGCGGCGGGATCCATCACCACGTGATGATCAAATCGTTTCGCGACCAGCAGATAACGCGGATTTCCAGTGACCGCGGACAGGCTTGCCAAGACTTCATTCATCCCGCCGAATTCAGTTTGCAACGTGCGCTGCATCTGTTCTTCCGGGATGCGGCCCGTCCGCCAATCCGTCCACGCCGCCATGCCTTCCAGTACTTGCAGCGCCTGCGCGTTCTGGCAGCGCTCGAACATGTCGAGCAATCCAGCCATGATTTTATGCAGCGCGTACCATACGACCGCCGCAGGGCGGCCCGCTTCCAGGTCGTCAAAGCTTGATTCCGGGAACGCGGAAAGATAGCCCTTGTCGCCGAGCCGAGCCTGGCAGATCGCCAGTTCTGCCACCATCGCGTCCGCCCTCGCCTTGATGCGCGCATCGCCCGTCGCGGCGTACATCTGCCCACTCGCGGAAAGGAAATGCCCCACATAATGCCCGCGCCACCCGTTGGCCGGCGACTCGCGGTTGTAAAGCGGCTGGGCGGAGGAGGGCAGATTCGCGGCCACGCGGAAGTTATGCAGCAGGCGATCGGCATCCAGCGCGAGCATGTACGCAAGGGTTTGCTCGCGCATCCGGAGCAAGTCCGGATCGAGGATTGTCACGTCCTGAAGGGGAAACGGACTCGCGTACAGCGCGGGGTGCGCATCTTTAGCAGGCAGGTGCGTGGCCGCCAGATTCCGCTGGCTATGTGCAGTCGCCGCACCGCCATCGCCCGAATGCGACCCAATCATGTTCCCGGCCGCACGGGTAGAAGCAAGCGCCGTGCCGCCGAAGAGTATGCTACGCAGAAAATCACGTCGGATCATGCAACCGTTTCCCCCTACAAGCAGCGGGAATCTTCGCTGGCCTAAAATCAGCCGCTGATAACCGTGAGACGCTCAGGTGAGTACTCGAGGTTACGCGGCTCGAGCAGCGCCGGAGCGGCATTCGGTAGCGGGCCAACTGGAAGATATTCGGATGGGCTCGCGTCCCGCCTCAGGCCACAGCTCGCTGCCGTTCAGCCCCGGCAATCTCCGCCACGATCTGCTGCGCCGCCGCCCGCGGATCCGCCGCCGCGACGATCGGTCGGCCCACGACCAGGTAATCAGCCCCGGCTCGAACCGCATCTCCCGGTGTCGCTATGCGCGATTGATCGTTCGTCGCGGCCCATGCCGGACGCACTCCCGGAACCAGAATCTTGAAATCCGGCCCAAGCTCCCGCCGCACCGCCGGAGCCTCCAGCGCCGAACACACCACCCCATCCATCCCCGCCGTCCTCGCCAGTCGCGCCAGCGCCACCACCCGCGAGCCAAGCGAGCCTTCCATCCCAATCTCCCGCAGAGCCGCCTGATCGAAACTGGTCAGCACCGTCACCGCAAGCAACGCCGCACGGTTTTTCTTGCCACCCGCAGCCTCGCGCGCCGCCTGCATCATCGCCAGCCCGCCGGACGCATGCAAAGTCAGCAACCGCACGCGCGGCAGCCGGACAGCCGCAGCAACGGCATGCCCGACAGTATTTGGAATGTCATGGAATTTTAGGTCGAGGAAGATGTCGAAGCCCAGGTCCGCGAGCTTTGTAACCGCTCGCGGACCCTCCGCAGTAAAGAGCTGGCTTCCAACTTTGAACATCCCGGCCGCTCCGCGCAGTTTCCGCGCCAAAGCAGCCGCAGGACCAAGCTGGTCCAGGTCTAAAGCGACGATCAGTTTCCGGGATGCGCTGTTGCTGGGCGTGCTGGCACCTTTAGGAGTTCCAGCCGGACTTTGGCGAGCCCGTGCTGATCGAATCCTAACTTACGTGCCACTTCGTAGGAAACATCTAATTCGCGCCCTTCGACGTAAGGTCCGCGGTCGTTGATCCGGACCACCTGGCTGCGATGGTTCCGCATGTTCACAACGCGCACGATCGACCCTAGCGGAAGCGTGGGGTGGGCGGCAGTGTCTGCATACATATCGTAGGTCTCGCCGTTAGCGGTCGGCAAGCCGTCGAAATCGTCTCCGTACCAGCTGGTGGTGCATTCCCACACCGCGAGCGGCTTCTCCTGGTGATTGGCCCGGCTTAGGGGGTTCGGTACAGCTGGAGTGATGCCCAGCGCGGCCTCTGCAGGAGAAGGGTTGCCCGGTTTTCCCGGCGCCGCTGGATTGACGGGCAGGGTAAATGCGAGCAGACCCAATCCTAAGAACACCGACTGCAGAATCACGAAAATCTTGGCCTTCATGTTCACCTAACCTTGTTTGAAACCAGCCCGAATTCTACCTGTTCGGGGGTACAGTGACAATCAGTTTAATACTGTAGAGCTCCCCGTAACTTGCTGATTTCAAAGGTATTTTCGTCCCGGCACCACATTTCCAGACCGCTTACGAGCCGTTCAGAAGCCCGCGGGTCCACAAAGTGGGCCGTCCCTACTTCCACCGCCGAGGCGCCAGCCAGCACGTACTCAGCGATATCTGCCGGTTTTTCAATGCCTCCGAGTCCGATTACCGGGATCTTTACAACTCGGCAAGCCTCGTAGACCAGCCTCATGGTTATAGGTTTTATGGCCGCGCCCGACAACCCTCCCGTCGTACTACCGAGACGGGACCTCCGATTGTGGGCATCTATACACAGTGCAGGGTAGGTGTTCGCGATGACCAGAGCATCTGCTCCTTCCGCTTCAGAGATCTTTGCGCCAACTCCAATCATATTAACATTCGGTGAGAGCTTCACCCACAGCGGGCGCTTCGCCGCGGCCCTCGCAGCTGCCACAACAGCGCTTGTGAGCGAGGGGTCAGTACTATATTCAATGCCGCCGCGTTCCACGTTGGGGCAGGATATGTTCAGTTCATAGCCAGCCAGCCCCTCGGCATCCTCTAGAACCCGGATCACCTCCACATAGTCCGCGATCGTATGTCCGAAGACGTTGGCAATTACCGCAGTGTTGTAACGGCGCAACAGTGGCAGCTTGCCCGCAACAAATGCGCGCACTCCGATATTCTGCAGCCCGATGGCATTCACCATCCCGCTGGCCGTCTCGCAGATCCGAGGCGCCGCCGCTCCCTCCATGGGTTGCGCGGAGAGGCCCTTGACCACGATCCCACCCAGCCGGTTTAAATCCACCAGATGCGCGAACTCCACTCCATACGCAAAGGTGCCGCTTGCGGCGATGATGGGATTCTTAAGGGCAAGGCTGCCGATACTGACGCGGAGGTCTACTGAAGCGGGCCGTTGAGGGCTGCGTGCCGGCGCCGACGAACTCACAATGGGCTCAGTCTAACACGCTGGTCAATAGTTCGCTGCTACAAGCGCACCTACATTCGCGGACACAAAGCATGGAACTTGGCCGCTGTCACTGACCCGTGTATTCGTCAGCGAACGCCGACGTCCAGCACGAGAGCCGCGAAGGCGCCCACCAGTCCTGATGTTCTGAACCAGTCGTACACGCTCCAGCGATGCTCCTGCGCTTTCCAATCGCTTCGAACCGATGCCGGCGTCCATTTTGCAATTCGATTGTTGATTGGGACCGGAGCGAGAGGCCTGCTATCCGCCGATATCCGCAAGTCCGTCGATCCAGGATCGGGCGACATTCCCCCGCTGCCAACCCCGCTGTCTATGTTAGGATGAGGCGCCAAATGCGCGTCGTAGAAAAAAGACAGCTCCTTTCCGCGGAAGAAATCAGCCGCACGCTGCAGCGTTTAGCCCATGAAATCGTGGAAAAAAGCGGCGGCACCAAGGACCTGGCGCTGATCGGCGTCCGTCGCCGCGGCGCTCCTCTATCCGAACGCCTGGCGAAAACCGTCAAGGATTTCTCCGGCGTGGAAATCCCAGTCGGCACAATTGACATCACTCTGTACCGCGACGATCTATCGACCGTCGGGCCGCAACCTGTGGTCCACTCGAATGAAATCAGTTTCAGCGTGGATGATCGCGACCTGGTCATTGTGGATGACGTGCTCTACACCGGCCGTACCATTCGCGCGGCCATGAACGGCCTGTTCGATCTGGGCCGTCCCAAGCGCATTCGCCTCTGCGTGCTGATTGACCGCGGACACCGCGAAATGCCCATCGAAGCGACGTTCATCGGCAATTCAGTTCAGACCAGCGACAGCGAAATCGTGGAAGTTCACTTGAAGGAAATTGACGGCGATGAACGCGTCGTGCTCGTTGATCGCGTTCCCTGAAACCTGGCAATCCTCGCGGAGGCCCGGAAACAACCGTATCTAAAGGGAAAAAGTGCTGCAGCGCCTGGAACACCTGCTCGGAATCGAAGACCTCACCCGCGAACAAATTTCTTTTATTCTCGATCAGGCCAAACCCTTCCAGGAATTTCAGCGCCATCCCCTGAAAAAATTAGCGACCCTGCGCGGCAAGACGGTCGCGCTGGCCTTCTTCGAGAATTCCACCCGCACGCGCATCAGCTTCGCCACCGCCGCCGCCCGCCTGGGCGCGGACACCATGAATTTGCAAGCCGAAGCCTCCAGCCTGAAGAAGGGCGAATCGCTTCTCGACACAGTGCGCACGCTCGAAGCCATGCGCCCGGACGGCATTGTGATCCGCCACAGTTCCTCCGGTGCGCCGGAATTTGTCGCCGACCGCCTGGGCGTTCCGATCGTCAATGCCGGAGACGGCACGCACGAACATCCCACTCAGGCGCTGCTCGACGCACTCACCATTCGCGACCGCAAAGGCAAGCTCGAAGGCTGGAACCTTACCATTCTCGGCGATGTACTGCACAGCCGCGTGGCCCGCTCCAATATTCACCTGCTCAGCAAATTTGGCGTGCGCATCACGCTGTGCGGCCCCGCTATGTGGATGCCGCGCGAACTGGAAACTCTGGCGCCCAATGTGCGTCGCCTCACACGCATCGAAGAAGCTCTGGACGGCGCGGACGTGATCATCGCACTGCGCGTGCAAACCGAACGCCTGCACGAACCCCCGCTCGCGGCCGAGGAATATATTCTGCGTTATCAACTCACGCCGCAGCGCCTGCAACTGGCGCGTCCCGGCGCTCTCGTACTGCATCCCGGCCCCATGATTCGCGGCCTGGAAATTGACGGTGCGGTCGCCGATGGTCCCCAATCCTGCGTCCTGGAACAAGTCACCAACGGCCTCGCCATCCGTATGGCCCTGCTTTACCATCTGGTTGGCGGCGCCGCCGTGGAACCACCGCCGCCAAACAAAACATGATGCGCGGCGACGAAAGTGTGGGTAAGAATTCGGCTGTCTTTGCAGGTTGTGGCTTCACCCACGACAGGAGTGTTCTTCAGCCGCTGCA